>ERZ1023965.154-NODE-154-length-17713-cov-9.766395_pt1 | contig 17713 bp, 17 predicted proteins | sample MGYA00380428_ERZ1023965 | MGnify/ENA primary metagenome ERZ1023965 (study PRJEB33179, sample SAMN07449054) | human gut metagenome | biome: Human-gut; feature: Human associated habitat; material: Faeces | host: Homo sapiens | place: India:Kasaragod | collected...
CACAACTCGGCATTATAAAGCATTTGAGCTGTTGCCGATGATTTCAGAATTGAACAGTGACATGCCGAAGATTTCAATGCTCAGACAAAAGAACTCGATATTGATAACGATTACAAAGAAAAAATCAGAGTATCAATCGAAAGTAAAAACTATTCGGCGCTTAACAATCTTCTTGACAAACTCAAGCCTTGTAAGACTGTTTCCGCAATCCGTTCGCTCCCGTCACTTTTCGGCGGTGAAGAAGTGTTTGATGAGGCATATGACATCTGCAAAGGTACAGGTGCCGAAAACGCTCTTGATTATCTCCACACAATCTATAAAGAACTTTCCGTGCTTGAGCTCGGTAACAAGCTTATCATTGACCTCGGACTTGTTCAGAGAAACGATTACTATACGGGAATCGTATTTTCAGGGTATATTAACGGAATCGGTGACGCTGTTATTTCGGGAGGAAGATATGACGATCTTCTCAGCGAATTTGATGCTCCTATGGGTGCGGCAGGCTTTGCGATTGATACAGACGCAATTACAATGAAACATCTTTCCGATGATGATGTAAATTATTCAGATAATCCCGATGTTCTCGTTTTTGCAGAAAACGGTCATGAAATGAAGGCTCTCAGATATGTTGACGAGCTTAACGAAAAGGGAATAAATGCACAGTTCAGCGTACTTGAAACTCTTGAAGAAACAGAACAGTTTGCAAAATCAAGAGGGATTGCAAAAGTTGAAAGTATATAATCAAGCTGTCGGAAAGGATTAAATATGAAACCATTAAGAATTGCTCTGACAAAGGGCAGACTTGAAAAGACCACAATTGAACTTCTTGAAAAAATCGGATATAATTGTGATGAAGTAAAAAACAAGGGAAGAAGGCTTATTCTTCCAATCGGCAATAATGATTTTGAAGTTGTGCTTGCGAAAGCCGCAGATGTAATTACATATGTTGAGCACGGTGTGTGTGACCTTGGTGTCGTTGGCAAGGATACAATTCTTGAAAACGGTTCATCTTTTTATGAACTTCTCGACTTAGGGTTCGGCAAATGCCGTTTTGCTCTTGCTACAAAAAAGGACTCCGATTTTTACAGCGGTTACAAAACAAAGACAATTGCGTCAAAGTATCCCAATGTAACCAGGGCATTTTTTGACGATAAAAATATGGATGTAAGAATCATTAAAATTGAGGGCTCGGTTGAACTTGCTCCTCTTGTAGGTCTTGCAGACGGTATTGTAGATATAGTAGAAACAGGTTCAACGCTCAAGGCTAACGGACTTGAAGTAATTGAATGGGTATGTGATATTTCAGCAAGACTTATTGCCAATACGGCAAGTCTTAAACTGCGCAAGGCTGAAATTGAAGAATTGCAGAAGAAACTGGAGGCTGTCACAAAATGATTACAACTGTTGTAGCAGATGGAAAAAACGAATATGAATTTATTGATTTGCTCAAAAAGAGAGCGCAGAATTCAGATAAAAATGTAGTTCCGATTGTTTCGGAAATCATCGAAAATGTTGCAGAAAACGGTGATAAAGCCGTAAAGGAATATACCGTTAAATTTGACGGAAAAGCACCTGAAAAGGTAGAAATTACTTCCGATGAAATCGACAGCCTTATTGAAAAATGCGATAAGGATTATCTCGAAACAATCAAAAAGGCAGCCGCAAATATTGCAGACTTCCATAAAAGACAGGTTCAGCAAAGCTGGCTCACAACAAAGAATAACGGCGTAATGATGGGGCAGAGAATCAGAGGCCTTAAAAGAGTAGGTATCTATGTTCCGGGTGGCACTGCAGCATATCCCTCATCAGTTCTTATGAACGCAGTTCCCGCTAAAATTGCAGGTGTTGAGGAAATTATTATGTGTACACCTCCTCAGAAGGACGGTACACCGAATCCGAATATCATCGCCGCCGCAAAGGTAGCAGGTGTTGACAGAATCTTCCTTATGGGCGGTGCACAGGCAGTAGCCGCACTTGCATACGGTACAGAATCCGTACCAAAGGTTGATAAAATCGTAGGACCCGGCAACATCTTTGTTGCAACAGCAAAAAAACTTCTTTACGGAACAGTTGACATTGATATGATTGCCGGTCCGAGTGAAATACTCATCATTGCCGATAAGTCTGCAAATCCAAAATTCCTTGCCGCAGACCTTATGAGTCAGGCAGAGCATGACAGGCTTGCATCTGCAATTCTGCTTACCGACTGCGAAGAGCTTGCCAAAGAAACTGAAACAGAGCTTGAAAAGCAGATGACCGCTCTTTCAAGAAAAGATATTATCCGTTCATCGGTTGACAATTTCGGCGCAGTTATTGTATGCAGTGATATGTCACAGGCAATTGAATTTGCTAACGAGCTTGCTCCCGAACATCTTGAGGTTTGTTGTGAAAACCCAATGGAGTATGTCGGCAAGCTTGATAATGCCGGCTCTGTATTTCTCGGCAACTACAGTCCCGAACCTCTGGGCGACTATTTTGCCGGTCCTAATCATGTTCTTCCGACAAGCGGCACGGCAAGATTTTTCTCACCTCTTTCGGTAGATAGCTTTGTAAAGAAATCAAGCTTTATTTACTATACGGAAGACGCTTTGAGAAAAGACGCCGAAGATGTAGTTCGCTTTGCAGAAACAGAAGGACTTACAGCACACGCAAATTCAATTAAAGTGCGTTTTGATATGAAATAAGAATGGAAGTTATGCAATGTCTTATGAATTAAACAAAAAAATTCGTGAACTTGAACCGTATGAACCAATCAGCGGTACATATAAAATTCGTCTTGATGCAAACGTATGTCCCGAAAATTATCCTGATTTCATCAAAGAAGAAATCAAAAATGCAATTGATACAATTGATTTCAACCGCTATCCCGATCCGCTTGCGGAAAAGGTTGTTACGGCTTTTGCGGATTATTACGGAATCAATCCAAAATATGTAACCGCAGGTAATGGCTCAGATGAACTTATCTTTTTGATTGAAGCTGCATTTATGGAAAAAGGGGACAGGATGCTTTGCGTTGCTCCCGATTTTTCAATGTACAAATTCTATTCATCAATCTGTGAGGTTGAATGTGACACATTTATCAAATCCGACGACCTTTCAATTGATACGGATGCACTTATTGAAAAGGTAAATCGTGACAATATCAAACTTCTGCTTTTTTCAAACCCATGCAATCCGACAGGGCAGGGTATGACCGCCGAAGATGCACGCAGACTTGTTACAAGCGTAAATGCACTTGTAATTCTTGACGAAGCATATATGGATTTCTGGGATCAGAGTCTTATAAATGAGGTTGAAAAGTATTCAAATCTCATTATTTTCAGAACCGCATCAAAGGCAGTTGGCTCAGCGGCACTCAGACTCGGTTTTGCCGTTGCAAATGAAACAATTTCAAGAGCTGTAAAAGCGGTAAAATCTCCATACAATGTGAACACATTTTCTCAGGTTGTCGGCAGTATAATATATAAAAATAAAGATTATCTCAAAAACAGACAAAAAACAATTGTCAGAAACAGAGAAAAGCTGTATAATGACTTATTGGAGTTGTCCGCTCTTTCCGATGATTTTAAGGTTTACAACAGTTGTGCAAACTTTGTTTTTGTTAAAACATCATTCGGCAAAGACTTGTGGAACTATCTCAAGGACAATTCAATTGTAATCCGTTTTATGGGCGATTACATCAGAATTTCCGTTGGCACAGAAGAAGAAAACGAAGAACTGATAAGTTGCATCAAAACTTATTTATCGAGGTGATTATATGCGCAGTGCATATGTTGAGCGTAAAACGAAGGAAACCGACATAAAGCTAAAACTAAATCTTGACGGCGGCGATATTAAAATTGATACAGGCATAGGCTTTTTTGACCATATGCTCAATTCGTTTGCCACTCACGGCAGATTCGGACTTGAGGTTTCGGTAAAAGGCGATCTCTATGTTGACGAACACCACACCGTTGAAGACACAGGCATAGTTCTCGGCAAAGCATTTGCAGAGGCTCTTTCAACCAAAGAGTCAATTGAAAGATTCGGCAGTTTTTATGTTCCTATGGACGAAGCGCTTGCGTTTGCATCTGTTGACATCAGCGGCAGACCTTATCTTGTATTCGACGCTGATTTCCCACAGGCAAGATGCGGCGGCTACGACTGTTCAATGACAGTAGAATTTATGCGTGCATTTGCATTTAACGCACAAATCACACTTCACCTCAAATCTGTTTACGGTGACAACTCTCATCATATCACAGAGGCTTTGTACAAGGCTTGCGCACACGCACTCTGTCTTGCAGTAAAGCAAAATTCTTCAAATGTACTTCTTTCTACTAAAGGAGTGTTATAATGATTATTTTACCCGCTATTGACATAAAAGACGGCAATTGTGTCCGTCTTTTCAAGGGTGATTATGCAACCGTTCAGAAGGTAGCAGAGTCCCCGTATATTGCCGCTCAGGGCTTTGCTGACGCAGGTGCAGAGTGGATGCATATGGTTGACCTTGACGGTGCAAAAGACGCAAAGCTTGTTAATGCCGATCTTATTGCGGATGTTGCAAAAGCCTCGGGACTTTCTGTTGAGGTCGGCGGAGGAATCCGTGATATGAAAGCGGTTGAATACTATCTTTCAAGAGGAATAAACCGTGTTATTCTCGGTTCAGCCGCAGTTAAAAACCAGCAGCTTGTTATTGATGCCGTAAAAGAATACGGCGAGAGAATTGTAGTTGGCATTGATGCAAAGGACGGTATGGTTCGTGCAGAAGGTTGGATTGACAATTCGGAAATCAACTACATTGAGCTTGCAAAGCGTATGGAAGATGTCGGAGTAAAGACTGTTGTGTTCACAGACATTGATCAGGACGGTACTCTTGCAGGTCCTAACCTTAAACAGCTTGATGACCTTGCTCACGAAGTCAGCTGTAATATTATCGCAAGCGGCGGTGTTGCAGTTCTCAAGGATATCATAAATCTTGCAGAACTCGATGTCTACGGTGCAATCTGCGGTAAGGCTATCTACACAGGTTCGCTCGATTTGAAACAGGCGATTGAAGTAACAAATAAAATCTGAGGTAATTATGGATCTTGATAAATATTTTGTAAAATCCGAACTTATTCCCGCAATTATTCAGGAAAAGTCAACGGGTGAGGTACTTATGCTTGCATATATGAATCGTGAAAGTATGCAAAAAACTTTTGAAACCGGTTACACATGGTTCTGGTCAAGAAGCCGTCAGGAGCTTTGGAACAAGGGTGCAACATCAGGTCATTTACAAAAGGTAATTGATATATATGCCGACTGCGACGACGATACATTGCTCATCACAGTTGAACAGACAGGTGCGGCCTGCCACACGGGAAATCATTCCTGCTTTTTTAAAAAATTAAAATGAGGAGAATTTTAATATGAACGACAGAGAAGTTCTTGAAGCACTTTATGCTACAGTAGAAAACAGACGAGATAATCCCAAAGAGGGTTCATACACTTGCTACCTTCTTGATAAAGGAATTGACAAGATTCTTAAAAAAGTAGGCGAGGAGTGCAGTGAAACAATCATTGCGGCAAAAAATGATGATAACAGCGAAACTGTTTATGAAATTGCAGACCTTATCTATCATCTTACTGTAATGATGGTAAAGCTCGGCATTCCGCTTGAAGATGTTCTTGCCGAACTTGACAAGAGAAGCGAAAAGACAGGAAACCTTAAAAAGTTCCATGTTGTTGACAAAAATTCATAACTAAAAGCACAAACAAAAAGGCCCTATGACTTTGGTCATAGGGCTTAACAGTATGTATATATTATTTTTATGCATTAACAAAAGCAAATTTAGAAATCGCCTGTTTGAGATTATCATCAGGTTCTGATTCAAGAAGAAGTTCAATCGGAATTTTTTCGTCAATTGCAAAAAATCCCATCAACGAATGAGCATCAACAGTATTATCGCCGTTTCTTAGCATCATTACTGTATCCGGAAAGTGAGCAAGAGTTTCAAACATATCAATCATTTCTTTTTTATTTTTAACGGAAACCGGTACAGAAAACAAGATCTCACCTCCATTGTTCATCTTGTCTATATTTTATCATTAATTTTTGTCTAAATCAACAACGAATTAATGAATTTTTGCAATTTCAACTATTTACCCAAAAAAGGATGGTTAGTGAATGAATTTTAATATAATTACACTCGGCTGCAAGGTTAATCAGTATGAATCACAGGCAATGCGTGAAGATATGCTGAAGAACGGATTTCTTCTCTCGGATGACAGGGACAGGGCAGATATAACAATCGTTAACAGCTGTACGGTAACATCCGTAAGTGACGCAAAAAACCGCAAGATCCTCAACCGTGTCCGCCGTGAAAATCCTGACGGAATTGTTATTCTCACCGGCTGTATGCCACAGGCTTTCCCCGAAGAAAGCGAGAACTTTTCAAATTGCGATATCGTACTCGGCAATGCAAAGAGAGCCGAACTCGTTCCTTCAATTTACAAGTTTCTCGAAGAAAAACAGAAATTTGTTCATATAACAGAGCATATCGGAAAAGGCGAAAAATACGAAAACCTTTCCGTATCGTCACTCGGAGAGCATACAAGAGCTTTCATTAAAATTGAGGACGGTTGCAACAGATTCTGTTCTTACTGCATCATCCCGTATGCAAGGGGCAGAGTGCGTTCAAAATCTCTTGAAGATTTAAAGGCAGAGCTTATTCAGGTTGCCGCAAACGGTTACCGTGAGGTTGTTCTTGTTGGTATTAACCTTTCCGCCTACGGACTTGACGAAGATTTTGATCTTGCAGATGCTGTGGAATGTGCTTGTTCCGTTGACGGAATCGACCGTGTAAGACTCGGGTCAATCGAACCGGAAAGAATGGATAAAGAAATGATTGCCCGTCTTGCCGCACAGCCAAAGTTCTGTCCGCAGTTTCATCTTTCATTACAAAGCGGTTGTGATAACACACTCAAAGCAATGAACCGTCACTACAATTGTTCAGAATACGCTGAAATTGTTACAAATCTCAGAAACGCTTTTGAAAACAGTTCTATGACAACCGATGTAATGGTTGGATTTGCAGGTGAAACAGAGGAAGATTTCAACGCATCTCTTAATTTTGTAAAGTCAATCGGCTTTGCAAAGGTGCATATCTTCCCGTATTCACGCCGTAAAGGTACTGTTGCCGATAAAGCACCAAATCAAATTGATCCCCAAATCAAAGAGCAGAGAGCAAAAATTATGGAGCAGGTCTGCGATGAAACCAGAAGGGAATTTCTTAAAGATCAGGTTGGCCTTTGTGAATCTGTTCTCGTTGAAAGACTTCGTCACGGTTATCTTTAGTGTTACACTAAGATCTACACGCCTGTTCATATTAATTCCGAAGATACAAGTCTCTGCGGTAAAATTATTGATGTAAAAATCACAAAATCATTTGATGACTACTGCGATGCTGAATTAGTTTAAAGCGTTAATCAGATTATTAATCTCTTTTTTTGCAGTATCATCCTCAAGGCTATTATAGCTGTAAAGCATAAAACCCCTGACAGATTTGTTGTTACACAAAATATCGTATTCATCGGCAAGAATACTGTCACTTAAAAGCCATGTTTCTTCGTCATATTCGCCGTTACATGCCTTATAACCGCCAAGACCTACATACAGTTTTACATTTTCGTCAAAATCAAGAGATGTCCAGCTGTCAAGGCAATCTTCAAAAGTCAGAGCTGGGTTTTCAAGGCTAAAGTAAATTTGCGGACAGATGTAATCTGCAAAGCCTTTACAGGTACACCACGATTTTACATCGGCATACAATCCGTCATTGTTACCTATATTGCCTTGCGGTGATATGCCGAACTCAACTGACGAATCCACACTTTTTATTGTTCTGTAAACCTTACAAATCAGCGTATTTACATTTTGCATTCGCCAATTATCAAGACTCATACAGTTTTCTTTACCGTATTTTTCAATATAAGCCTCATACTGTTTTTTATCAAAACTTTCATCCTCAGTAGGGTAGAAGTAGTCGTCAAATTGTATCCCGTCAACATCATAATTTTCCGCAATTTCCTTTACACCGTCACTAATCAGCTGTTGTGCAGTTTCATTTGACGGATCAAGAAAAATTCCGTTATCGGTTTTTATACCTATTTCGGAATTCTTTATGTAAGGATTGTTGTCTGAAAGTTTTTTCGGAGTTTCATTTGAACTAACTCTGTATGGATTAATCCACGCATGAATTTTCAAATTGTTTTCTTTGCATATATCACACATAATTTGCAGTGCGTCATATTGAGGATTTTCACCCTGCGTACCCGTGAGAATATGTGACCATGGGAAATAACTTGACTTATATAATGCGTCACAAAATGGGCGTACCTGTACAATAAGCGTGTTGAAACCGCTTTCACAGCATTTTTGTGCTATTTCGGTAAATTTATTTTCAAACGCTTTTTGTGTTTTTGAGCTTTCATTTTCCATAGAAAGCTCCATATACGATACCCACACACCACGCATTTCTTCATCACTTTTGGGTGTGTCGGCGGTTGCCTTTGATGATAAAGCTGCAATGTTGTTGATATCATTCTGCTTTTTGGGCGGCTTTTCACTTGTAAATGAGCTTATGCAGATAACGCTTAACATAGCTATTATAGATACTATAATCGGAACAATCTTTTTGTTTTTCAATAAAATCATCCTTTGGAGTTCTCATGGAAATTTTCATCATATACATTTGCATCATCAGCCTGATATCAATTATTGTAACAGTCTGTGACAAATACTTTGCAATTCACCGCAAATGGAGAGTACGAGAAAGCACATTGCTGATTCTCTCCGCACTCGGAGGAAGTGTTGCAATGTACATTACAATGCAATTAATCAGACACAAAACAAGACACATTAAATTTATGCTCGGCATACCGATAATATTTATTATTCAGCTGATAATTCTGTTTTTTGTTTGGAGGATGATTTATGTCTGACAGACTGTATTTTCCCGTACCTAACGAATGTGACAATATGCTTGCTCAAAGATTTCTGCGTGATAAATGCGGGCTTTCTGCAAGAATAATAACACGACTGAAAAGAGAAAAAGACGGTATTTTGATGGACGGGAAAATTTTAAGAACAATTGACTGTGTGCAAAGCGGTAAAACCGTTTCAATTGCAATTCCCGATGAAAAATGTGAAATTGAACCGACAAAGGGGACACTTGATATAAGATATGAGGATGAACATTTTCTTGTGGTAAACAAACCGCATTCCATGCCTGTTCATCCTGTAAAGCAGCACCAAAGCGATACGCTTGCAAATATTGTTTCGTACTATTGCAGTCAAAACGGCAAGCCATTTGTATTTCGGGCAATTAATCGACTTGACAAGGATACCTCAGGGCTTGTTCTCATAGCTAAAAACCGTTTTACAGCCAATGCCGTAAAAAATAAAACGCATAAAGTCTATTACGCTTTATGCGAGGGTGAAATAAATATTGAAGGTGTAGTTGATAAGCCAATGGATTTGCGTGATGATTCCAAAATGGTGCGAATTGTCCGTGATGACGGAATGAAAGCAGTTACGCACTATAAACCACTTGTTGCAACAAAAGATTTTACATTGCTTGAATTGTGGCTTGAAACCGGCAGAACACATCAGATTCGCTGCCATATGGCTTATTTAGGGCATCCACTTATGGGTGATGACTTGTACGGCGGAAAGCTTGATAAAATATCAAGACAGGCACTTCATTGTGCAAGACTTGAATTTTATCACCCGATAAAAAATGAATACATTACGGTTACTGCCGAGATTCCCGAAGATATGCAGTCTGTAATAAACAAGAAAGAGGATTGAACAATAAAAAGTTCAATCTTCTTTAAAACTTACAAACTTTTATTGACAATGCCCGGACAAAAAAATCTATGTGCGTTCCTCACACTTGTAATGACAGCAACATTATTTGCTGGTTGTTCAGAAAATTCCGATTCATAGGATTAAACATCGTCAGTTGCAACAAAAGACAGCACTTCGTCAGATAAAACCTTAACAGTTGCCACTTGCTATAGTGAGAATTTTAGTTTTTTACTGTGAGACAGATCCATAAAAAGGATCATTCTAATGAATATTTTAATTTCTTGGATGGTTTTAGAAATCATGAAATTCCATTAGGTAAAATAAAAACACCCAGATATACTGCAGGACAACAAATCCATTGTTTAAGAATTAATAAAATAACAACGGCTTTATTGATGAAACCTATAGATTTTTCCTCTTGGAATGCTTATGATTATCCTGAAGATTTGGCTTTTTATAAAAATTGCATACCGTGGTTTCGCTGTATTTCACATGAAAAAATGGTGTTAGTCAATGAGACCAATTTTAGTGCATTTAATGAGTTAAAAAAAATAGGCATAAATTTTAGATTGATTAATAATTCTAACTATATTTGAAAAAATTTAAAACCAATGTGGGTAAGTAGGCTCATTTGAGCCTACCTATTCAAGCGGTGAAACCTCATATTACTATTACACATTTGACGGTTCGCTTGAAAGTGAATATCGCACATCATCAAACGGCAGTCTTACTCATTACATTGTTACCGATTCAGACGGTAATACGGTAGAAAAGACATTTGTAAACGGTCAGACAAAGACTATTACAACAGGCACAGATAAGGGAGCAAAAAACATGAAAAAAATAATACAACCAATATCAATATTGTTGATCATAACGCTGTTATCTACGATATGTACAATACCATATGCAGCGACTATCGTTAACGGCGGTAATGGTAATTACGAATTTACAGTTATGGATGCAACCAAGGTCCAAAAGTATGTTGTAGGTATGATTGACTTAACTGATGATGAGAAATTTCTTTACGATACTAATGGTGACAATGTTTTGACCGTTATTGATGCCACTAATATTCAGAAAATTATTGTTGGATCTCAATTCGATACATCAGAACCGTCATCTTTGACAGAAACTACTTCGGTTTACGGAACTGAAACATCCACAGAAACAACGATATCGAATTTCTCATCTGCTTGTACTGAAGTAACAACTGAATATACTGAAACTACTACAGAATGTGTTGAGGAAACAACAATTGTTGATGAACCATCGACAGAATCGACTGAAACAACTACGGAAGAAGTTACTGAACCTTCAACAGAAGAGTATACTGAGCAGATTACTGAACAGCCTACTACAGAGCCAAAACCAACTGTTCCGCCTAAAAGTGTGAAATTCAATAAGAATACAATAACACTTGGGGTAGGGGAGTCATATACTCTTATTACTACTATTGAAAATGGAGATATTTCGCAAGTAGAGTTTACTACAGATAATAGTGGGGTAATTACTGTAGACGATAAAGGCAAAATGACTGCTGTGGGCATTGGTGTCTCTACAATTACAGCAAAAACTTATAACGGACTTACAGCCAAATGCAAGGTTACCGTCAAAAAACTTGCCAATAGCATAAAGCTTGATAAGACAAGTATTATACTTGGAGTCGGTGAACAGTATGATTTTTCAAGCTATGTGCCGAGCGGAACAGCAGCTTATTATCGTTCTTATTATTCAGATGATCCGAATATTGCTTTTGTTCAAAAAGCCGGAGGTTTGATGACCGCAAAAAAGGCAGGAACCACAACTATGAGATGCAAAATGCCAAACGGTACACAAGCAACCTGTAATGTAACGGTCAAGCCGCTTGCAACATCTCTTAAACTTAACGCAAGTGAAATTGTACTGTACATAGGTCAGAGTTTTGACATTAACAGCAGTGTTCCAAAAGGTACAGCGGCATATTACAGACTTTATTCATCAAGCAATTCAAAAATAGCTGCTGTAACAAGAGGCGGAGGTGTCGTCAAAGGAGTAGCGACAGGAAAAGCAACTGTAACTTGCACTTTGAATAACGGAAAAAAAGCCATTTGCAATGTATACATAATGCCACAGAGCAAGAAGATTTCAAATGTTCCGTTAATCGGTCAAAGTAAGCTCCCGACAGGCTGTGAAACCTGTAGTGCAACAATGCTGTTGAATTTCTACGGATATAAAATTTCTGAAACGACATTTGCAGATAAGTATTTGGTAAAAAAACCTTTCGGTTATTCAAACGGTTCATACACAGGACCTGATCCGAATTGTGCCTTTGTTGGAACACCATACAGTTCCAACAGCTACGGAGCGTATGCACCGATTATGGTAAAATGTATGAATAAGTACCTTTCCGACAAATCATACAAGGCTGTAGAAATCAGTGGGAAAAGTCTTGAATATCTTTCGGGTAAGTATGTTGCACAAGGTCAGCCGATTATGGTGTGGGCAACAATTAATATGTCACCGTCATTTAAGACAACCACTTGGAGAGTAAACTACACCGATGAAAACGCAAAATATAAACTCGGCAGTTACTACACTTGGACTGCCGGCGAACATTGTCTGTTACTCACGGGCTATGACAAAGATTATTACTATTTCAACGATCCGTGGACGAATGCTCGAACCCGTTACTCAAAAAGCCTTGTAAATACAAGATATAACGAACTCGGCAAACAGGCTGTAGTTATGGTGAAAAAATAACAAGAACCTTCTCTGATGAATTTATCATTAGGGAAGGTTCTTTCTTTTATTTGTTAGTATATTCTATTAAGGTAAAAATGCCTTTAGGAGCTTAAAATAAATCGCTGTGCGTTCCGGTTCTTGTCAGATACAAAATAAGTTCTTCATTACTAATTTCGTAAATCAGGAGCCAGTCGGGGGTAATGTGACATTCCCTACAGCCGGAATAATTTCCGATTAGTTTGTAATCTTTATATTCCGGTGGCAGTAGTTGTTGTTCAGCTATCATTTCAACAACATCATCAAGCAATTGAATATTGTATCCACGCTTAATTGCCAGCTTAACATCTCTGTTGAATTTTTGTGATGGCACAATTCTTAATATTTACTCATTGGTAATATCCTCTAAAAGCTCGCTAAATGATGCATAGGTTTTTTTGTTTGGATTTTTTTTCAGTTCTTCAACTTCTTTAATGGCAGAAATTGTATCTGCATTTGGAGTTTCATAGTTAATGACATTGAGCATATAACGGATAAGGTTGCCCTTTACATTTTCGCCACCTTTTACAACAATACTTTTATAAGCGTTGTAAATATCACGGTCAACGGTAAATGAACAAGTAATCTTATTGGTACTCATAATTTTATCACCTTCTAAAAAAATATGACTATTATTGTTAAATCATTCAGCCCAGTTTTCAAGTTTTAAATCTTGTACTCTCGAAAATTCTTTTGTGTTATTAGTAACCAACACATAATCTAATGATTTTGCATGTCCTGCAATCATTGTGTCAAGTGGACCGATTTGTGTACCTTGCTTTTCTAAATAGGCTCGTATTTTCCCGTTTTTCGTGATTCTAACGCAAAAGAGATTGATGTTTTCATCGAGGAAAACAATGTCATTCATCCGTTGGAAATAAAAAAGAGTGCTTCTCCTGATCGTCGTGAGTTCAAAAAGTACAGCGTAATTGACAAGGCTTCTTTGAACCGCGGAAACGGCGGCATCATATGTATGTGTGAGGAGCCGATACCGATTGACAAGGATAATTGTTTTATTCCGAGCAACCTAATCTGAATCACTCCCATAGCAAAAGTATATTTTCAAGAAACTAAGCAGAGCCCAAAAGCTCTGCTTTTTGTTTTAGTTTGCCCGGAAAATGACAGAAAAGGAATGAACGAAATGCCTAAGAAAAACGACTTAAACCGTCTACAAAAAAATCGTGATATACCTTTTTAATGTTATTTAACTCTGTTTACGCTGTAAATTGTAAATCCGTTGAATTCCTTTTCATCCTTGTAAACAATGACGGAATCTTTTTTGCCGTAATATTGGTTAAGATAATTTTCTTTGATAAAAGTAATGTTTTTATCGATAACATATACATTTCTTCCGTCAACGACCGCCTCATAAATATTTGTTGAGAGGTTGCGGTTCACAAGCTGATTTGTCCGATGAAGATAGCCGAAGCCGTCAACATTATGGAGAAAATCGGAAGAAAATCCCCACAGCGGATGAATATAGTTATCGGTATATGAAATGTATTCTTTAGCTGTTACAGGATCGAGAACATAATAATTTTCGGGATGTCTGTCAACCTCAGTATAAAGATCACTCGGCTTTTTGTCATATGAAACAGGAGTGATATGGAAGAAATATGACGCACAGCTTGCCACACCTAATATCACAAGTACAATAACCGAAATAAGAACAGTTTTTCTGCTTTTATCTGTCATATCGCGGTATTCATCTTTTCTGAGATGACCGAAATCAAACGAATACATTGTAAACGAAATAATCATCAGCAAAATTCCGTACATTGTGTATGCCGAAGAATCCATTGCATAACGAACATACATACAAGCCGCAAATCCCACCGCAAAATACAAAGCAGGGAAGAAGGCAAATCTTTTTTTCTGAACGGTAACAAAAACAACCATAACGGCAAGTATTACCGCAAAAGCAATAAGATATGAATCAAAATTTATAATATGTCCCCATGCATCTGAAAACAATGCACCCGCATTATCAAAGAAATTATACGGATTTTCCCGTTTTTGGATATCCGCAACCTTTTCAAGGGCAGCAGTATTCAGTCCGTTGTTTTCATCATAATATCCGTCAACAAAAAGTTCATACTCATTTGCCGAATTTATTCCGACCGAATTAAGCTCTTCACAGTAATCGGAATAGTTTGGAAAAGCATTATCATCGGTCTTATCGGCAAGGACGCTGTATCTGTACAGCCCTGAAGTTTCTGCATTTGCATTATTGACCGAATATGAATAATATTCAAGACCGCAGCCGACAAGAACAATAAAGACAAATACAAGCACAAAAGGTCTGAAATACCAGAAGAATTTTCTGAACGGCAACTTGTACTTTCTTTTTGCAATCATATCACCGATGAAGAATGTAATAAAAAATGCAAGTCCCACAAAGAAATATTTGAAACATAAAAATGTTCCTAATACAACTTCAAGTACACCAATCCAAAACGGGAGAGAGTATCTTTTATTTCTGATTGCATTAAGTGCCATCAGAAACCCTGCCGTAAGCAGCAAAGCTGCAGTTTTACTGCTTAAAATATTTGAATAATGGTCAAATGAAAACAAAATATTCAGCACAAGAGTGAATATGAAAGCCTTGTGCTTTCCGAATTTATCGGCAAAAACAAATGTAACAGAAGAAAAAGCGGCACAGGAGAGAAGAATTTGAAAAAGTACAAAACAGTTGAAATTCAAAAGAATGTACTGCAATGAACCGGTAATTGTCGCAAAAATGTAGTTAATATCATTATTGTAATAGTTATGATACTGACAGATATATAAAGAATTGTAAAAATCGTCAGCACTGTCATAGGAAAATGCAGTAACACCTATAATCAAAGCCATAATAACAATATTAATTGCCAAAGCAAAGAAGGTCTTGCTTTTTAGTGCGTTTAATATTTTATCTTTCATAATAACTCCTCTGCATTATCTTTCTAGTTTAAAAATCACTTTCTTGATCTTCTTTCGTTAATCAAAAGCTGAAGATTCTTCTGTTCGTAAGTATTAAATTTAACATTCTTTTCAAATTCTTCGGCTGTATATTTGCCCTCATACCATGACTGTGAGTTAAAGTATGCATTAAGGCTTGCGTCCTTAAAAATTCTGCCTCGTCTTGCATAAATCTCATTAATTGCAAGCTGTAAGTCGTCATCACTCAAAGCGCTTACCTGTGCGTTGCTGAGATATGAAGAATCGCTGTTAGGGAAGATAAATCCGCCGTTATTATTAGTGTTTGTATTGCTTGATGACTGTGAATTTGAATTGCCCGAAGCGCTGTTCTGACTATTTGATGACTGCTGAGCCTGTGTTGCAGGAGCTTCTGTTTCTCTCTGAATCTGTCCGCTTGAGATAACAAGTTTAACAACTGTACCCGTACTTGCGCTTGTATCACCTTCCGGAGTCTGGGAGATAATATATCCTTCCGGATAATCATAACTGTATTCATAGTCAGAAATTTCAACGGTAAATCCTGCCTGTTCAAGAAGCTTCTTACCGTAACTGTAACCGTAACCGACAACAGGAACAACATTGTTATATGAAGAAGGTGTTGTAACCTGTTCCGTTGTAGCAGGAACTGTAGTAGGCATCGCCGTACTCGGCGCCTGTGTGGTTACTTCGGCAGATGTTGCAGTTTCGGCTGTAGTAGCTTTATTGTCAGTAGATGAATTTGACAAGCCGTTATAAACGCAGAAACCGATAAATCCGAGTGCGGCGGCAATTACAACGGCACAAAGAATAATGATAAATTTATTCTTCTTTTTCTTTACATTTTCTTTATTATCTTCTTCATCTGCATATCCGAATTCATTGTCATCATCTTCAAAGCTGTTATCGTCAAAGTCGTTTTTTTCTTCAATTTTTTTAGTATCGTCAGCTTTATTGTCAGTACGCTTAACAGACGGCTCGTCCTCAAAGAAATCACCGTAGTCCTTGCTTGATTCATTGCTTGTAAGAACATTTTTATGGTCTGCACCGGAGTAATCGTCAAACACTTCAACGCTTGTAACAGTGGGAAGAACTTCCGGAGCTACTTCGCTGTTGCTTGAAACATCTTCAAATTTCTCAGCTTTTTTATCTATAACAGTTTGTTCTTTCTTGTCATCTTCACTCGATACGGAACTGATATCTTCAAATTCAGGCTGTTTTTCTTCTGATACTTCGTCAGTTTTAACCTCGGAATTTTCAGGCTCATCAACTGCGTCTGTAACATCAACAACCTCAAATCCGCCGTTTTCATCAGCATCAGACTCATTGACTTCATCTGAATCTACAGGAGCATTACCGTCAACAGGCAAGGATTCTTCACCGGCTAAAACTTCGGCAATACCAAGCTGTTCGCCGCCTTTAAATTCATTATCAAGAACAGCGTCCTCAACTGTCTGAACCTCATCCTTATCGTCAAAATTATCCTGCGGTTCAGTCGGCTCTGTATCCTCAAATTCATCATAATCATATTCTTCAAATACATTTCCGTCAAAATCCGTATTTTCCGGAACAACAACATCGGGATTCGGAACAGGGGAGGATGTTCCTATTTCAGCCTTGATAGATGTGAGAGCATTTTTAATGTTGCCTGCATTCTTCCAGCGGTTTGTATTATTCGGCTGACATGCAATTACAATAACACTCTTGAGTTTTTCATCACCCTCAGACGGTGCGGTAACAGCCTTGCCGGAAAATCTTTCTTCACAGGCATTCTTTCTGTCGCATGAATCACTTTCAAACGGAATTTTACCGCCGTTGCACATTGCATACATAATTATTCCGACAGAATAAATGTCGGTTGTATAGTCAACATTTTCCTGCTTGTAAACCTCAGGTGCAACAAATGAGGTATCCGTAATCTTGCCTTCAAAATCTGTAAATCCGCCGATTTTATACCTTCCGTCAGCGGTTACAAAAATATTCTTTGGCGAAATATTACCGTGAAAAATATTCTTTGCTTCCAAAGTTTCAAGCATTTCACTCATCTGAATACCAAAATCAACAACTTCATCCTCAGCGAAAGTTTTGGTTTTCATAAGTTCTTCAAGACTTGTGAGTTCTTCTGTAAATATGTACAAATCACAGGTTTTTTTGTTCTGATTATCCTGAACATAAACATCCAAATAG
>ERZ1023965.155-NODE-155-length-17496-cov-8.348203_pt1 | contig 17496 bp, 9 predicted proteins | sample MGYA00380428_ERZ1023965 | MGnify/ENA primary metagenome ERZ1023965 (study PRJEB33179, sample SAMN07449054) | human gut metagenome | biome: Human-gut; feature: Human associated habitat; material: Faeces | host: Homo sapiens | place: India:Kasaragod | collected...
TTATAATGCCGACGAAGGTGAGACCGGCACATACGGTAGCTCTCATATCGTCGGCATTTTCACGGATACCGCCTGTGAAAACTATTGCGTCAACACCATCCATGGCAGCGGTGTAAGAACCGATATATTTCTTTATTTCGTATATCTGCATATCTCTTGCGAGCTTGGCTCTCTTGTTGCCCTCGGCGGCAGCTACTTTAACGTCTCTGTCATCGGAAGAGAGACCTGATACACCGAGAATACCGGACTTTTTGTTGAGAAGGTTGCTCATTTCATCGGGAGTCTTACCCTCTTTTTTCATAATGTAAAGAACGGCAGACGGGTCTATGCTGCCTGTTCTTGTTCCCATTATTTCGCCGTCGAGTGGGGTAAGACCCATAGATGTATCTATGCATTTACCGTATTTAACAGCCGTAATCGAAGATCCGTTTCCGAGATGGCATGTAACGATTTTAAGCTTTTTGATATCTTCGCCCATAACATCTGCGCAGCGAGCACTTACAAAACGGTGTGAAGTGCCGTGGAAGCCGTATTTTCTGAGTGCGTATTTTTCATAATATTCATAGGGGAGGCCGAACATATATGCTTCCGGCGGCATGGTGCTGTGGAATGCGTTATCAAACACAACTACCTGCGGAACATCTTTGCCGAACAGCTCGATACTTGCTTTAATACCTTGTATATGCGCTGCGTTGTGAAGCGGAGCAAGGTCGCAAAGACTCTCAATGCCCTTAATAACGTCGTCATCTACTAAAACGCTGTGGTTGAAAAGAGCACCGCCCTGTACTATTCTGTGGCCGACAGCAGCTATTTCCGAAATGTCGTTTATAACCTTGTATTCACCTTCGGTAAGAGCTTTCTTAACTTCGTTGAAAGCTTCGGTGTGATTTTTCATTACAACGGTCTTTTCAAACTTTTCCGATTTACCGTGAATCTTACCGCTGATGCAAGATCCCTCATTGCCTATTCTTTCGCAGATGCCTTTTGCAATAACACTCTCGTCGTCCATATCGATAAGCTGATATTTAAGCGATGAACTGCCTGCATTGATAACAAGAATTTTCAAAAATAATACCTCCCAAATAGCTAATAAAGTTATCGAAGATATTATATACTGTTTCGACAGATTTTTCAAGAAATAATATATGCCGAAGAGATTTGACTAAATTACGCCGATATTATAAAATATGTTTAATTTTAAGCGATTTGGGACTTGTTAGACACGTATTTTATGTTACGGAGATTGTTTATGAAGATTTACGGTATTGTGGCAGAGTATAACCCGTTCCATAACGGACATAAATTCCAGATAGACGAAATACGCAAAAAGGCTGGGGACTGCGCGATAGTTTCGGTGATGAGCGGTAATTACGTTCAGAGAGCCGAAACGGCTGTTATGTCAAAGTACGCGAGGGCAAAAGCCGCCCTACTCGGCGGAGTTGACCTTGTGCTTGAGCTTCCGATGCCGTATGCCATATCATCTGCTGAGCGTTTTGCCTATTCTTCCGTGCATATTTTAAATTCCCTCGGAGCGGTTACTGATATTTCATTCGGCAGTGAATGCGGCAGTATAAGCCTTTTACAAAAAGCGGAGGAGGCTTTATACGATGAAAATGTCAATTTAAAGCTGAAAGCCGAACTTAAAAACGGTGTAAGCTATCCGGCGGCGAGGTTTGCCGCGGTAAGAGACGTGTTCGGAGCGGAAACAGCTGCAGTCCTTTCTGAGCCTAACAACATTTTGGCGGTAGAGTATATAAAAGCGCTTAAAGCGTTATCTTCGGATATGAAACCTCATACCGTAAAACGAACCGGTGCGTCGCATGATTCGGACGAATACGTCGGTAATATCGCCTCCGCTTCTAAAATCAGAGAGCTGATACGCAGCAACGCGCATACCGGCTTGTTTTTGCCGTCTGACTCTCAAGCTGTTTTAACTAACGAAATCGCAATCGGAGCGGCACCGTCCGATATGAACAGAATAGGAAACGCTGTAATAGCGTCCTTAAAGCTTAAAACTCCGTCTGATTTTAATAATATTTACGGCGTCGGCGAGGGAATAGAAAACCGTCTGCTCTCAGCAGCCGCATCCGCGCGAAACCTAACGGAACTTTATGATTTTGCAAAAACAAAGCGCTTTACTCATTCGCGTATTCGGCGCGTCGTTCTAAATTCGTTTTTCGGTATAACAAACGATATCACCTTGTCAGACCCTCCGTATATTCGTGTGCTTGGATTTACACACAAGGGCAAAGACATATTGCGAATTGCGAGGAAAAACGCATCCTTACCGATTGTTATGACTGTCGGCGACGTCAAAAAGTTAGGAGGTCTTTCTGAAAGATTATACTCCCTTGAATGCAGAACTACGGATATTTTCAATATGACATTGCCTAAAATCAGGCAAAGCGGAACTGATATGACGGATAATTTAGTCAGGGTTGAATAATTTTGCAGCAAATCCTGCATTTTTGCTTGATTTTTGTATAATAGACATTATAATAATAGTGTTGCTGCATCGAATGCGGCATTATTATGTAAGACAAGGAAGCGCTGTACATTGAAGGGTTCTTTTCTTTCAAAGCTTGATTCAAACGTTAGAAAGCTCTCTAAGGGGCATAAGAAGATCGCCTCGTATATTAAAGAAAACTATGATAAAGCCGCATTTATGACAGCTTCTGCCCTCGGCCGAAAAGTCGGAGTCAGCGAGAGTACCGTCGTGCGGTTTGCAACGGAGCTTGGATTTAAGGGCTATCCGGAGCTTCAAAAAGAGCTTCAGCAGATGATAAAGTCCAAGCTGACAGCAGTTCAAAGAATGGAGGTTTCGGAAAGCCTTATAGGTGACAACGATATTGTCAGAACCGTTCTTAACGGGGATATTGATTTGATTCGCGAAACCTACGAGAAGACATCAAGGGAGGATTTTGCAAAAGCCGTATCTACCATAAATAAGGCTCGCAAAATATATATTCTCGGCGTCCGTTCTTCTGCGGCACTTGCAAGTTTTCTCGGTTTTTATTTTAATCTTGTCTTTGATTCGGTTGAGCTTATAGATACATCAAGCGCGTCCGAAATGTTTGAACAGATGTTCAGAATAGATAAAGAGGACGTGTGCATAGCCATAAGTTTTCCGAGATATTCAAAGCAGACTGTAAATGCAATAAGATTTGTATCGGACAGAGGAGCCAAAATAGTGGCGATAACCGATTCGGACACGTCACCCATAGCGTCATATGCCGATTGCCTGCTTGTAGCGCGCTCCGATATGGCATCCGTAGTTGATTCTCTTGTTGCACCGCTTAGTCTTATAAATGCGCTTATTGTTGCTGTAACGCTGAGTAAGCGTGAAGAGGTAATCAACAATTTCAATAAGCTCGAGAGTATTTGGGACGAATACCAGGTATACGAAAAAGCAGAGGATATTTCCGAAAATGAATAAAAAAGTTATAGTTGTAGGAGCCGGAGCCTCAGGACTTATGGCTGCCGGCACAGCGGCAAAAAACGGTAACGACGTAATTCTTTTTGAACGAAACGATAAGGTCGGCAGAAAAATAATGATAACCGGTAAAGGACGTTGTAACGTCACAAATGCCACCTTTGATACTAAAAGTCTTATTGATAATGTTCCGCGGAACGGCAGATTTTTATACAGCGCTTTTTCTGAGTTTTCCGCAAGGGATACAATGGATTTCTTCGAAGAGCTTGGGGTGCCTCTTAAAGTTGAAAGAGGAAACAGAGTCTTCCCGGTTTCAGATAAAGCGGTGGATATAGTCGATGCGCTCAATAAGTTTGTAACCGTAAACGGAGTTAAGCGAAAAACATCGCGCGTTAAATCCTTGATGATTTCCGACGGAGAGGTAAGAGGTGTAAAAACCGAAGACGGTCTTATACATTATGCAGACTCCGTTATAGTTGCAACAGGCGGCCTGTCTTATCCGAAAACAGGTTCTACCGGAGATGGGTATTCTTTTGCAAAGCAAGCCGGTCACACGGTAACCGCCTGTCTGCCTTCACTTGTTGCCCTGGAATGCCGAGAGGGATTTTGCGGAGAGGCAATGGGCTTGTCGCTTCGTAACTGCGCCTTGAAGATTATTGACACAAAAACAGGAAAGCAGGTTTACTCTGATTTCGGAGAAATGCTTTTTACACATTTCGGCGTGTCCGGCCCAATGATTTTATCTGCAAGCGCACATATGCGAAATATGGAGCCCTGCCGCTATGAAATATATGTTGATATGAAACCGGCACTCGATGACGAAAAGCTCGATGCTCGCATTTTACGTGAGATGTCGGAAAACAGCAATAAGGCTATTTCAAATCTCGTGGGGCTTTTGTTACCGAGAGCCATAATTAATCCCGTTGTGCGCCTTTCCGGAATTAAAAACTCAACAAAGTGCAATCAACTCACAAAGGAAGAAAGAAAAAGGCTTGCTCACACAATTAAGAATTTAAAGCTGACTGTTCTCAGATTCAGACCTATCAGCGAGGCTGTTATTACTTCGGGCGGAGTAGATGTTAATGAGATTTCTCCCAAAACCATGGAGAGTAAGCTGTGCCGAAATTTGTATTTTGCCGGTGAGGTTATTGATGTTGATGCATATACAGGGGGATTCAACCTCCAAATCGCCTTTTCCACCGGATTTGCCGCAGGCAACGCGCAATAATGTATACAGGAGATAAAAATATGATAAATGTCGCTATTGACGGTCCTGCAGGTGCCGGGAAAAGCACTATTTCAAGAGCTGCTGCCGACAAGCTGGGCTTTATATATGTAGATACCGGAGCGTTGTATCGCTCTGTAGGTGTTTATGCGTTGAGGAACGGAATAAACACAAAATCAGGCGAACAGCTTAAAAAGGCATTACCTGATATAAAGGTTGAGCTCGTCTTTAAAGACGGCGTCCAGCACGTTTATTTAAACGGCGAGGATGTTTCAGAAGAAATACGTACACCAAAAGCTTCTATGGCGGCTTCCGACGTTTCTGCCGTGCCTGAGGTCAGAAGCTTTCTTTTTGATTTACAAAGAGATATAGCGGTAAAGAATAATTGTATTATGGACGGCAGGGATATAGGAACAGTCGTATTGCCTAATGCAGATGTTAAAATATTCTTAACCGCATCGCCGGAGTCACGTGCCATGAGACGTTATAAGGAGCTTAAGGAAAAAGGTGCTTCGGTTGGTTATGATGAGGTTTTAGCAGACCTTAAAGAACGAGATTACAATGATTCACATAGGAAAATCGCCCCGTTGAAGCCCGCAAAAGACAGCATTACGGTGGATACGACGCTTTTTACGCTTGAGGAGTCAATAAAAAAAATAACAGATATTATTAGGGAGCATATGTGAACCATGAAGTTCAATTTCGATAAGCTGAAAGAATATAAAATGTATCATATTTTAATGCCGATTTGCCTTGCGGTATGTAAAACAAAAATGAAGGTTCAGTACATAGGCAAGGAAAATGTTCCGAAGGAAGGCGGCTTTATTCTTGCTTGCAATCATTCAAGCAATTTTGATCCGATAGCACTCGGCGGCTCTAATGTCAGACCGATACATTTTATGTCAAAATCGGAGTTGTTTAAAAATCCGTTTTCCGCATGGTTTTTAACTCATCTTAATGCATTCCCGATTAAGCGAGGTCATAACGATAAGACGGCTATTGATTATGCGGAGCGGCTTATAAAAAACGGATGGGTGCTCGGAATTTTTCCGGAAGGTACACGTAATCACGACGGAAAACCGGGCAAGCCGAAAGCCGGAGCGGCTTTGATAGCAAAGGTGACCCATGCTGATGTTCTTCCATGTAGCATTTACAGTGATAATAATTACAAGAGCGGAACGCTGCTCACCGTGCGTTTCGGTAAGGTCATTAAAAATGAGGAGTTTGGGTTTACCGACAGTGATTCTCATGAAGAGGTAACAAAAGCCTCTGAAAAGATTATGGAGGAAATTACCGCGCTCTGGGAGGAAGAGAATTGCAAAGAATAACTTTAGCTGAAAGCGCAGGCTTTTGTTTCGGCGTCAATCGTGCCGTGAAATTGCTTGAAGAGCTTGTAAAAAAGAATCAAAATGTTTTTACATTGGGGCCTATAATTCACAATCCTCAGGTTATAAAACATTTTGAGAATAAGGGTGTACGTATTATTGACAGTCCGGACGAGTGCAAAGAAGGCGACTTAATCGTTGTCAGAACGCACGGTATACCCAAGGATATGATGGAAAAGGTGAAGAGTATTTCTCCGAATTATTGCAACGCCACATGTCCTTTCGTTACAAAAATACATAAAATAGTAAGCGAAAATTCATTGAAAGAGAATGTAACCTTGATAGCAGGTGATAAATCGCATCCGGAGGTTATCGGAATCAGAAGCTACTGTAACGGTCGTTCCTTTGTGTTTAACAGTGAAAAAGAACTTGACAAAATCATTGAAAATCATCCGGATTTATCAAAAAACGGCTTGATTTTGGTTTCTCAGACCACTTTCAGTACAAAAATTTTTGAAAAATGTGTAAAAAAAATAAAAATGGTATATACAAATGCCGTAATTTTTGATACAATATGTTGTGCGACTGAAGAAAGACAAAAGGAAGCTGCGGCACTTTCGCTGACCAATGATGCAATGGTCATAATTGGCGGAAGGCAGAGCAGCAATACCGCGAAGCTTAAATCTGTTTGCGAATCCAATTGTCCGACTTTTTTAATTGAGACTGCCGCAGAGCTGCAAGATATTGATTTGTCGCGGTTTCATTCAGTTGGCGTTACTGCCGGAGCTTCAACTCCCGACAGTATTATTAAGGAGGTACTGAAAACAATGTCCGAAAACGAAGAAATCAAAAACGCATCAACATCAGTCGAAAAGGAGGAGCAAGAGAAGCCGTCCGGTGAGAGTTTCGCTGATTTGGTTGACGAATATATAGATTCAAGCTCAGACCAAAAAGTTGTCGGTTATGTAGTAGGCGTTACACCTACCGAGATTCAGGTTGAGATTGCCGGCAGAAAACACGCAGGCTATATTCCGCTTGACGAATACAGTGCCGACCCGAATGCCGATCCTCAGAAGGAAGTTAAAGTCGGTGACAAGCTTGATCTTATAATTATGAAGACTAACGATCAAGAAGGCACTATGATGCTTTCCAAGAGGCGTTACGACGCGGCTAAGGCTTGGGATGAGCTTTCCGAAGAGAGCGATCAGGTCGTAGAAGGAACGGTTACAGGCGTTGTAGGAGACGGCAAGGGTCTCTTTGTACAGTACGGCGGAATAAGAGTATTTATACCCGCTTCACTTGCAAAGGCTAATCGCAGCGATTCCCTTGAAGACATGGTTAAAACGACTGTTAAGTTCAAGATTATCGAGGTAGATAAAAAGAGAAAGCGCGTTGTAGGTTCTATCAGAGCTGTTGCTAAAGAAGAGAGAAAGGTTGCCGAAGAAAAATTCTGGGCACAGGCTGAAGAAGGCCAGGTTTATCACGGTGTAGTTCGTTCACTTACTTCTTACGGCGCATTTGTAGACCTTGGCGGCGTAGACGGTATGATTCACATATCAGAGCTTTCTTGGACAAGAATTAAGCATCCGTCTGATGTAGTTAAAGTCGGCGATACCGTTGAAGTATACATAAAGGCTCTTGACAGAGAGAATAAGAAGATTTCTCTCGGTTATAAAAAGGTTGAGGACAATCCTTGGGAGATTCTCAAGCGTGATTATCCTGTCGGAACCGAATGTGAAGCTAAGATTGTCGGACTCACTACATTCGGTGCGTTTGCCAACATTCTTCCCGGAATTGACGGCCTTATCCACATTTCTGAAATTGCTCATGAGCATATAGCAAATCCTGCTGAGGTTCTTAAAGTCGGCGACACCGTTAAGGTTAAAATTCTTGACGTTGATTTTGACAAAAAACGTGTCAGCCTTTCAAGAAAAGCATTGCTTGATGCTCCGGTTGCCGATGAAGCTCCCGCTGAGGAAGAAAAGACCGAAGAATAATTATTGCGATTTTTGGGAGTCGGCTTTAGCTGACTCCCTTTTTGTGTATAAAAAGGAATAACGGAGGAATAAAATGATAGGAAAGATTATTTCTGCCGCTGCTGTTTTTACTGCGGCTGCAGGCGTAACAGCTATGAAAAAGAAGAACATTTGCCCCGTATGCGAGGTAAAAAAACTTATATCAAAATGCGGTGTGCATATTAAAGCCGCGGGAGAATACGGAAATAATGCTGCTCTTACACCTCCCATGGGCTGGTCGAGCTGGAATACCTTTAGGAACAATATAAATGAGCAGCTGATTCTTGATACTGCCGATGCTATGAAAAAAAGCGGATTGCTTGATGCAGGCTATCAATATGTGAACCTTGACGATTGTTGGCACAGCTCGGTACGCGACAAGGACGGCAGGCTTCAAGGCGATCTTAAGTTATTTTCCTCGGGTATTAAGTCGCTTGTGCAGCAATTAAACGAAAAAGGTTTTAAAGCTGGTATTTATTCGTCAAACGGTACTCTTACGTGTGAGGATTTGCCGGCGTCTCTCGGAAATGAAAGAATTGACGCCGAGACGTTTGCTGATTGGGGAATAGAATATTTTAAATATGATTATTGCCATCATAAGCTGATCTCTTCTCTTGCTCCTAACATAGATAAAATAATCATTTCAGGAGGTAAGCTTACAGAGGACATTGTTCTTGAAGCCGAAAACGGTGAGCTTTACGGAACAGCAAAGGTTATAACCGATGCAAAAGGCTCATATATTTCACATCTTGACAGCGGTAACGGCTCTGTCAGATTCAGCTTTGTTAATGTTCCTGAAGACGGTGAGTATGTTCTCACGGTTGTATTTGTGAAATCGGCAAATAAAAAGAAAAAATATCTTGAAATTACCGTGAACGCCGACGAAAGCTATCCTATGGAATTTCCGGAGACAAAGGCTTGTTCGCGTGAAGGACGTACTCAGACGCTTATTTCTCTTAATAAGGGTGATAACACAATAGAGTTAAAAAATCCGATTGGTTCGCCTATGGACAGTGCTGCGACACAATACAAAAATATGGGAAAAGAGCTTAAACGTGCGACAAAGCTCTATGCCGAAAAGCATAATGTGCCGGAGAAACCTATTGTTTATTCTATTTGCGAATGGGGCACAAATCAGCCGTGGAAATGGGGAGCGGAAGCCGGTAACCTTTGGAGAACTACACCGGACATAAAACCTATATGGCCATCGGTTTTAGCTATTTATGAAGCAAATGTCAGGCTTTATAAGTATGCAAGTGTCGGTGCGTGGAATGATCCCGATATGCTTGAAGTCGGGAACGGCAAGCTTACGTACGAAGAGAATAAATCCCATTTTTCTTTGTGGTGTATGATGGCCTCTCCGTTGATTTTGGGAAATGATATAAGAACTTTTATCAATTCCGACGGCAAAGTTGATGAGAGCAATAAAGTTCTTTCAATCCTCAAAAATAAAGAGCTTATTGCAATAGACCAGGATAAAAAAGGCTGCCAATGCCGCAGAGTAAAAACAAATGTAATTTCCGATGTTTTGGTAAAGCCTCTTGAAGGCGGCGAAGTTGCTGTGTGTCTTTTTAATAAATCCCCATCAACTTTGAATATGACCGTTTCCTTAAAGTCTATTGCCGATGAGGCGTTTGTAGACCTTAATAACAGCGGCAATTATCAGTACACAGAGCTCTGGGATAATGAAATATCCGTTACCAACGATAAGATAACGGCAGATGTACCGTCTCACGGTGTTAAGGTTTACAGAGTCAAATCTATTTGACAAAATACTTTTTAATTAGTTTAACAACGCTAAATTCCCCACGAATATGCATCGTCGTTATTCGCGGGGAATTTTGTTGTTATGTTGATAGTTATCCCTTCGAAAAAGACTCATTATAAAAAACTGGGTTGTTGCGACATCTGTTTCAGTTTTCTTATTTGACAAGGAGGCTTGTGGTGAATCCCGGAAAACTTAGTAAGTACCAAAAAAAGAAAAAAAGAGGGCATACCTGTCCCAAAATATTCAATGGCCTATTTGAATAATCCCAAACATTCCATTTTAATATAATATTTATAATAACGCCTACCGTAAACTCCAGCAATGTTATTGCAGATGCACCTATCAGGCATTTCAAAAAAATATTGCAGTTACTCATCTTGATATTGATTATATACAGTATTAAAAGAGCTGTACCTCCTGTCAGAGTCATTGTCCAGTGCGTGTGTCCGCGCCATATTACTTCCATAAGGCCGTACATAATACCGCCGAACAGGTAGACAAATGTATATTCACGTGTCTTTGCCATTAAAATCACCGAAAATATTTTGTGAGCTTAGGCGTTTTATATACCGTGAGTATGGAAAAAAACTTACTATTATGTTACAATAATAAAATACAGTACGTTACTAGCTTAAATTGGATTTTTAGGAGCTAAAATGAAAGTCAAAATGCACACTCTCGGCTGCAAGGTTAATCAGTATGAAACCGAATCGATAACCGAGGATTTTTTAAAAAACGGATATGAAATAACTTTATCTGATGACGATGCCGACATATTTGTGGTTAATTCCTGTACGGTTACATCAGAAAGCGACCGTAAAACGCGCCAAACTGTTCGCAGACTGAAACATAATCATCCGAACAGCATCGTTATACTTACCGGCTGTATGCCGCAGGCGTTTCCGGAAATGGCTCAGGGACTTGAGGAAGCTGATATAGTTATCGGCAATAAAAACAATGCAGAGATACTTCCGAAGCTCCGCCGCTACTTATCTTCACATGAAAGAATGATTGATATTGAGCAGCATTGTACCGGAGAAAAGTTTTACAAAACGAGTATAAATGCTTTTTCCGAACGTACAAGAGCAATAGTAAAAATAGAAGACGGCTGTGACAGGTTTTGTTCGTATTGCATTATACCGAAGGCAAGGGGCAGGGTCCGCTCAAAGCCGATTGAAGATATTGTTAAAGAGACAGAGGCTTTAGCGGCTTCCGGCTTTACGGAGGTTGTACTTGTGGGAATCAATCTTTCTGCGTATGGTAAGGATACTGGAGAAAGGTTTTATGACGCCGTTAAGGCTGCCGCCGATGTTGATGGCATAAAGAGAGTCCGTCTCGGGTCACTCGAACCTGACCACCTTACCGATGAGGTTCTCTGTAATCTTGCCAAAATAGATAAGCTTTGTCCTCAATTTCATATCTCTCTTCAGAGCGGAAGCAATTCTACCCTTAAAGCAATGAACAGACATTATACCGCCGAAGAATATTACGAGTTGGCAATGAAGCTTCGCAACACTTTTAAAAATTGTACTCTTACTACCGATATAATGGTGGGCTTTCCGACCGAAACGGAAAAAGATTTTGAGGAGACTGTGGCTTTTGCGGAAAAAGTCGGGTTCGAGAAGATACACATTTTCCCTTATTCGGTACGCACGGGAACACGGGCGGCTCTTATGAAACCGCAAATCGAAAAGCACGTTAAAGAGAAAAGAGCTGCTGCACTTGCCGTTACAGCCGAAAAAATCAGAAGTGCTTTTCTTCGCTCGCAAATCGGTAAAACCGTAAGTATCATTCCGGAAACTCATGGAAAGGAAGGTTTTGTATTCGGGTATACCGAAAACTATACTCCGGTTATGGCTAAGGTGAGCAAAGATACAATAGGCAAAACAGTACTTGTTAAAATTACTGACAGCGACAAGGATTACTGTTATGCAAAATCGGTATGAGTTATGCATAACCTTTTTATCGCTTAATTATTACAATCATATTAAGATTTTTTTCATAAAACGCCGTTTTGTTAAAAAATGATAACAAAACGGCGTTTATAATTGACGATACAAATATATAATGATATATTGAGCTTGTAAACCAAACCAAAAGGAGGAATAACTCTTGATTGAGGTTGTTAATGTTACAAAAAAATTCGGAGACTTCACAGCTATACAAGATTTAAATTTTAAGGTCAGTGACGGTTCAATTTACGGTCTTATCGGATATAACGGTGCCGGAAAAACAACTCTTTTAAAAACTATAACGGGAGTTTACAAGCCTGACGGCGGAGAGGTTCGTCTCGACGGAGAAAATGCTTTTGACAATGCAAAAATGAAGCAGCATATGTTTTATGTGCCTGATGACATTTATTTCGCTCCGTATGCTAATATGGAAAAAATGGCTAAGTTTTATAACGGCTTTTATCCTGACTTCAGCTTTGACACATTCCGAAAGCTATCGGAGGTGTTCGGTCTTGACACAAAAGCACGCATCAACGGATTTTCAAAGGGCATGCAAAGGCAGGCAGAGATAGTACTCGGTATTTCCACAAAGCCGGATTTCATCCTTTTTGATGAAACCTTTGACGGACTTGACCCTGCTAAGCGAGCACTTATTAAGAATTTGCTTAATGAATATATGGCTGAAACAAATGCATCCGTTATTGTTTCTTCACATGACCTTCATGAACTTGAAGGGCTTTGTGACCATTTCGGCCTTATCAACGGCAAAAAGCTTGTGCTTGATTCGTCTATAAAAGAATTGAGCGAGGGAAGAGCGAAATTTCGTATTGTTTTTAAGGATGATGTTACAGAGAAAGATATAAAGAGCATCGGAATCGATGTAAAGTCGTTCAAGCGTGACGGCAGAATCATTGTTATAACAGTTAAGGGCAGTGAAAAAGAAACCGCTGCGAAGCTTAATACTCTTTCGCCGATAATGGTTGAACCTATGCCGCTTTCACTTGAAGAGGTATTTCTCGATGAAATGGAGGGAACAAATTATGACTTCTCAAAAATCTTTTAAAAACAATTTCGGCTTTGCATATCGCACAGGTCTTAAAAGCAACATTGCCGTAGCACTTATACAGTTTTTTATAGGTGCGTTGGCATTTGTATATGTACCGGCTAAGGCGCTGTTTAAAAAGGTTGCCGCTGACTCTGCGTCAGGCAAAATTGAAAGCTATAACGTAAAAAACGATTACTCTTTTTATTTGACCGATAATATGCAGTATCTTCGTTATTTACTTATTGCTGCTTTTTTGATACTTGGCATTATAATGGGAATAGTGACGTTTAAGTTTATGACCGGAAAGAAGACTATGAATGTTTATTACAGTCTCGGCATAAAGCGGACACATCTTTTTACAGCCAAGTATCTTTCCGGACTTACGCTTATGGCGATTGCGATTTTTTTGCCGATATTGGCAGATGTAATAATGAATACCGTAAAGCTCGGAATGTCCTCTAAACTCTTGTTTTCCGCACTTTTTTATTTCTTGGGTTTATTTTCTTTGTCAGCCCTTTCATATTCGCTTACGGCGATGGTTTTCAGCGCAGTCGGAACTGTTTTTGAGGGCGTGGTATTTTCCGGTATTATAGTGTCTATGCCCGCTATTATTCTTTATTGCGTTCAGTCTTTTATCATAAGACTTGTGCCCGGAACGCCGTTTGGTGTGGTTTTTTCGCTGTCGGGATATTCGGGCAGCGAAGAATCAATATTTAATAAGCTTCCGTGGTGTACACCGTTTACCTATCTTTCCAAAGGCTTATATCAAAATATGTATGCCAATGCAAAGGGAAAGATAGCCGGATACGAAACAGGGAAATTAGTTGATTGGACCACTCCGGATTTCAGAAGCATATTATTATGGTTCGGAATAACGGTTGTATTGTTTTTCTGCGCTATGATTGTTTACAAAAAACGTAAAGCGGAAATAGGCGGCTTTATCGGCAAAAACAATGTGCTTAATTTCCTGTGCACCTTTACAATCGGATTTTACGGATTTGTATTGGCATACAGCTTTTCGTCGACATATATCGGCAAATGGCCGTCGCTTGCAATCTCTTGCTTGATATTTGCAGTTATATATTTTGTGTTGGATATTATATTTATAAGAAACCTAAAGCTTTTTGCCAAAGGTCTATATAAGCTTCCGATACATCTTGCAGCGGCTCTGTTGATATTTACATTCTTCGCTACCGGATATTTCGGAGCAGCGAGCAAAACACCGAAAATCGAAAAAATAAGCAATATAAAAATAACATCTGGGTACACAAGCTACTCTGATGATGCAGAGTCCGACAGCAGCTATTACGGACTTAACAATTTCAGCTTTAGCGGATGCTTTTATCCGAGCGGCGAATTTGAATCGGCTGCCGATAAACAAAAAATACTGGATATTCATAATGCGCTCGCAAAATGCGGCTTGCTAACGGTTGCGGATACCTACAACAGCGATATTCATCCCATGTACATCAAAATTGTGTATACGCTAAATGACGGAAAGCAGGTTAAGCGCGCATATTACGGAGTGAATCAGGATATCTATAATATGCTTTTAGACCTTGACAAATCCGATTATCGTACTGCCCGTCTTTATGATGCCTTTTTCGGTAAATACAAAACCGAAGCTCAATATTCAAAGGATGACATAAAGGCTTTTAAAGATGCCGTGGAAAAGCGCGATCTTGAATATACCTCTCAATACAACTTTAATACCTATAAAAGGGCACTACAGGACGACAGCAGTACAATTACGTTTTATAACAAGTCTGCGTTTGGTACCGAGCTCGAAATTTCATCCGAGGAAAGGAAAAAACTTCTGGCTCATATTTTCAATGATATATCAACCCTGTCTCCCGCAAAGCTCTATAATCCTACCGAGACATACGGCGCGTTGGCTTTTACCGCAGTACCGAATTCCTTCGAAGCACGGGATTCCTATATGTCAAGCGATTATTATTCAGGCAGCCTTGCCTATGCCACCGGAGTAGCGCAGTTTGATACTCCTTCACAATCCGCACCTGTTATATATATCACTCCCGATATGAAAGAAACCGTTGCATATTTAAAAGAACTCGGCTTCTTGGATGCTGCACTCAACACAAAAAATAATATTAAAGCTGTGTATGTTTCTAAAATATCCGATCTTTATAACAGTAACAACTACACAAGATATGTATCGAGATTATCAATGGGTAAAGAGGCACTTGGTCAGTCTGTATATCCGGGCGGCGAATATCAATATAAATCGACAGATAAAAATGTGATAGACAAGCTCTATTCTGTTTCGGTAATGCGTCATATAGTTAGTATTCAGGATGATTATTTAGTGACCTTTGAGATTGTCGGAGAAGAAAATGAAAAAACAGCATATGCTATGTGCATTTCGGGATCAATGTTGCCTGAGGATATCAAACAACAGACAGACGGTGCAGTTTTGAATGACAACTCAAATTTCGGCGCAACTCCAAACTCCGACAGTAACGCATAACTCCATTTGAAAAGAGCGAGCAGATTTTATTAAAAAATCTGCTCGTTCTTTTATGTTGTTTATTAAGCTTGAATAAATAGAAATATCATTGTATCATTTCGGCAAATTCATCTTCATTTATGATTTTAATTCCAAGTTCAGTTGCTTTTGCAAGCTTACTGCCTGCTGCTTCTCCTGCTAAAACATAATCTGTTTTTTTAGATACCGAGGATGAGGCTTTGCCGCCGTAGTTTTCTATTATCCGGCTCGCTTCGCTTCTTGTATATTTTGTAAGTGTGCCGGTAAGGACAAATGTTTTCCCCGAAAATCTGTTGTCAATATGAGTATCCTCGGCTTTCATATTAACCCCGGCAGCTTTAAGGTCCGCAATAAGCTTTTGTGATTGAGGCATAGACATAAAATCAACCACGGATTGAGCCATTACAAGGCCGAAGCCGTCTATCTTTGAAATATCGTCTGCCGACGAATTCATTATGCTGTCTATATCTCTGAAATTATCGGATAAAAGCTTGGCGGCTTTTGCACCGACATGACGTATACCGAGTGCAAATACCAGCTTGCTCAAATCGTTTTCCTTTGATTTCTCAATGGCCTTCTTTAAATTTTCGGCGCTTTTTTTGCCCATTTTATCCATTTCGGCAATTTTGCCGAAGTCAAGCGAATAGATATCGGCGGCGGTTTTTATCATATTTTGCTCTACAAGCTTATTAAGTAAAGCGTCACCGAGGCCTTCTATATCCATAGCGTCGCGAGAACAAAAATGAATGAGCATACGCAGAAGCTGTGCCGGACAGTCGGGGTTATTGCAACGTATCGCAGCTTCGCCGTCTTCTCTGACGGCTTTTGCTCCGCACGACGGACATATTTCCGGCATTCTGTACGGAACTGCGTCGGGAATGTGCTCTTTTACCGATACAACCTCCGGTATGACGTCTCCGGCTTTGCGTATAATTATTGTATCGCCTATGCAAATACCTTTTTCCTTAATGAAATCTTCATTGTGAAGTGTCGCTCTGCTTACGGTTGATCCTGCTATGAGCACAGGTGAAAATACCGCTGTCGGAGTCAGAACGCCGGTTCTGCCTACATTTACCTCAATGCTTAATAGCTTTGTCTCTTTTTCTTCAGGCGGATACTTAAAAGCAATGGCCCACTTTGGAAATTTAGCTGTGCTGCCGAGAATTCTCCGCTTCTCAAAGTCGTTTACCTTTATAACCGCTCCGTCGATGTCAAAGGGGAGAGTGTAACGAATATCTGCTATGCGTTTCAGTTCATCTATTGCACCGTCAATATTTTTAAATTCGGTATAGAACGGAATCGTTTTGAATCCGAGCTCTTTGAGATAATCAAGAGACTGCTTGTGGTTGCTTAATGAGTGACCGTCTATTTGCTGCACATTAAAGACAAAAATGTCAAGCTTTCTTTTTGCTGTAATTTTCGGGTTTTTTTGCCTCAGGCTTCCCGCTGCGGCATTGCGCGGATTTTTAAAAGGCTTTTCTTCATTTAATTCCTGTTCTTCAACTAATTTGTGAAAAACGCTGTGAGGCATATACACTTCGCCGCGCACTTCTATAAACGGCAAATCTGTTTTCAGACGAAGCGGTATTGAACGTACAGTTCTGAGGTTGGCGGTTATATCTTCGCCCACAGAGCCGTCGCCCCTTGTAGACCCACGAACAAATACACCGTCGCGGTATTCGAGAGAAACAGACAGCCCGTCGATTTTAGGTTCAACAACATAGGTTGCGTTTGTTACAGCGTCTTTAACTCTTCTGTCAAAATCTCTTATTTCGTCAAAAGAAAAGGCATCCTGCAGGCTTTCCATTTTTACGGTATGGGCTACGCTTTCAAACATATTTGTCGCTTCGCCGCCGACTCTGCGTGTTGGGGAGTCCGGTGTTATAAGCTCCGGATATTCTTCCTCTATCGCTTTTAATTCGCGCATCATCATATCGTATTCATAGTCGTCAATGTCATTTTCATTGTCAACATAGTAGCGATAGCTGTAATAATTTAAATCTTTTCTGAGCTTTTCGGCTCTCTTTACCGTATCTTCGTAATTCATTTGTGCCCTCCGAAAACAGTTTACAGATATTGTAACATAAAATATAATTATTTCAATTCCGCTTTCATATTTATTATTGAATGTTTTTTGGGAAAATAAATTAAATTTTACGAAAAACATCGTGCGGCGAAATATAAGCAAGGAATTTTTTTCTATGGGCAAGTAACCGCTTGAAAGGGG
>ERZ1023965.169-NODE-169-length-15516-cov-17.674601_pt1 | contig 15516 bp, 9 predicted proteins | sample MGYA00380428_ERZ1023965 | MGnify/ENA primary metagenome ERZ1023965 (study PRJEB33179, sample SAMN07449054) | human gut metagenome | biome: Human-gut; feature: Human associated habitat; material: Faeces | host: Homo sapiens | place: India:Kasaragod | collected...
CCTGCCATTTGCCCCATAAAGTCCCCCGCCAGGCGTTCCGGGGATTTGCAATCCCCGGCAAGCAAGCTCTTAGCAGCCTGCTCCGCCAAGGCATTCACGCGAATCACATCCCTCGAAAAAGGCTTGGAGCTATCCCCATATTTCGCATAGAAATCGTGAATCAGCTGGTGGCAGTCATTCTCCTGATAATAGCTCGGCATTCTCTTCGCCACCACCTTCATCAGCTCCTCCTCACTCATCACACGAGAAGCGCCAGCACTCATAATGGCGAGCAGAGAGGAATGTCTTGATCCCACGGTATCAATATTCATCCCCTTCAGTCCCGCAGATTCCTGGAAGAGGTCGAAGGCTATCAGATTCTTCTCACTGGCACTTTCTGCTTCTTGGGCTGCCAGTCCGCCAGCTTTCTGAGCATTTCCAGTATGGCTGATATAATCATCATCAGCACGATGGCTATTACCAGGTTGGGCAGGCTGAATAGCAGCGCCAGAAGAAACAGCAGAATAGCTGTCAGTGCCCTGAAATCGATTGTCTTGAACATTGTCTTTACTTTGAACTTTAACATTTGAACTTTGAACTTTATGATTACTATCATTAGGTACTTGCCCCTGAAAGTCCCCCGACAGGCGTTCCGGGGATTTGCAATCCCCGGCAAGCAAGCTGTAGCGAGCCGTCCCCTTTCCATCAATCGTAAGCCCACGCTTGAGAAAAGCCTCTCTGCGAGCCTTGATCTCCTCATCCGGCAGAACCCCATACCACTCCTTCGAGCGGTAAATCTCGGAGTCCTTATCCGTGATAAAGATGATCCTCTCCGGCGTGATGCAGCTCTTATCATAGGGAATCCCAGCCGCCTCGCAATACGCCTTCTGCGTCTCCTCGATGGTCATACCCATCGGCATACGGATATCAATATGCAGCTTCTTTCTAGCCGAATACTCCAGATGCAGCAGTTTCCCCTTCCATATCGTGTTGCTGCAGTTCAGCTCACGAGCCTTCTCCAGGGCAGCATCCACATACTCCACATCATCCACATCAATGGTCGTCTGAAAGAGGAAGCTTTCAGGATCCGCATCCTCACTGGAGCGGTGATTATTCCTGAATCTGTAATAATGAATCGCACGGATAGGCAACTGTCTTTTCAGCCCCTCCTTCGCCTTCTTCACCGCCTTTTCATCACCAGCATCTACGCCGGGGATAGCCTTCTCCCCACGTATCTGCGCAATCACACCCTTCAGCCACGGCTGTGCTATCAGGGTGTCATAGACATACAGGGGCTGGGAAGAATTCAATCTTCCCATATTGCCCTTGCGTGCCGGATTCAGAGCCATTACTTGTACTGTTCCCATGCTATATTCTCCTTGAAATGTTTAGCTTTGCCCTTCATCTCCATCATCTCTTTGTAGAGATATTTCAGAATATCCGACTTGTTCATCTCCTTCGGAAAAGAGAAGGAAACGAACACACGCTGCGGCGAGGTACGGAGGGCGCCATGCGAGGTATGGATAATCTCGGTATAAAGCTTCCCGCCCGACTGTGCGTAAGGCTTGAAGTCGAGCTTGTCACCGCATTCGCCACCGCTGCAGATCATTCTGCCCGGAATCACCTTAGGCACCTCGCAGATGGTCTCCGCATCGTTCCAGGGAGCCTTGCGGATAGCTACGTTACCACACTCGTCAGTAATGATACTGGCATCTACCTTCTGGGCGTTCAAAAGCGCCTGTACAGCAGCCTCTGCAGCTGCAGAAAAACTTTTCTTGCTCATATATATTGAAGTTTTAGAAAGATATGTTGTTAATTAGAAATACTCTCCATTCATACTCCGGATGTTTGAAAACATACGGCTTCATATTGTTCTTATCCATATTCATATATGTATTATCACGTTGGGGCTGCGACCATCCGCTAAATTCCGTACCAGGAAATGGTACCGGTTTTCCATATACAGAAAAGCCCCGCAACCAGACTTTATCATCTGATTGCGAGGCAAAGGTACGGCGAAATCCGATACTGACCAAGAAAATAACCCTGCGGTTATTTCGAGGGTTATAAAGTTATAACGAGGGTTATTTCTGAGCCGTTTTCAAGCAATTTTTTCGTCGATTCCCAACAGATTTCTGAAGCAAACCACCACATGGGTCATCGCAATATAAGGTTCTTTCTTCACGTTTCCCATCGGAGCATATCCCCATTTATCGAATGGTTTCATATAACAATCCGAGTTACTGATCTGTTTCAGATCACCCTGCGTCAGCTTCACTCTGAAAGCTCCCGGGTGAATCGTATCTATCCAGTTACAGAAACCCTTATAGTCATTCTCTCCTATTAAATGCAAATCTACAGCCACTCTGAACACGGCAATCCAGTGGCGCTGAATCTTGAATATGTACTTGCCAGATTCATCTACAGACTCCATCAGCTGGTCGATGGCATAAGCAAACTTCTGCTCAGATATACGCTTGGGGTTCAATTCGCCTTTCTTGGCTTTCATATACTTACCAAACTCATCTATGTCCTGAGCATGTGCCACCACACGTTCTATCTGCTCTTCTAAATCAAGATGATGCTTGCGACTGCATTCCATCAGTAAATGTTTGCAGAACATCGCCTCTTTATATTCATGGGTATCATTCATTACATCAACGATCAGGTTAACCATACCCATGGCTTCTTTTTGATAGCCTGGCTGGTTTACAAAGTTCTTGGCTCCCTCATCATCAGGAGCCCACTGGTTGTTTTTTGGTTTTTGTTCTTCTTCTTTCATATTATTATGGTTTTTAAGTATATGCAAAAGCCCCGCCTAGCGAGAGCGTTTTACTCTGCTAGGCGGGGCTTGCGTTCCTTATTGTTATGTTGTTACTCTTTCTGGAAAGACTATTATAAAAGCCCTGCCGGCTTTCACAAGCTGGCAGGGATAATTATAAGTAAAGATGTAATATGAAGGAGGCATATTCACATATACCTGCTATCAATAGGCTCTAATCCATCAAATATCTTTTGTGCAGCTATTCGCTATTCTGATTTCACTTAGAAAATCATCTTATAGTCCTTACTGCTACCATCTGTCAATTCTATGTGTATGATTTGAATGCCTGTGGCTATGCTCGCCTTTAAACACCTTGAACCATTTCCCTGTACCCTGCTGATGATTCTGCCATTCAGGTCTATGACCTTGACACTCTTGAGCAGACCGCTGGCAGATTGCACGAGGACAGAAGAACCTTCCTGAACAATACTGATGCGCTGATCAGTATCGACAGATGTCACATCTGTACTTCCATAACGGCTTCTGATAACAAATCTGCCTAACGAGGTCTCGGCATCCGCAATAATGAGAGGAGAATCGAGTGAATAATCGGCACCCGAAAGCATATCATGGAGAACATATCCGCTCATATCAACACCCTGAATAGGTTTTACCTCGATACGGATGCTATCCTTTTGCGACAGATAGATTCCTAAAGATGTAGCGCCAGTCATCGGAAGGATATCGTAAGCCTGACTCTGCTGAATACCAAATACCTTCAAAGGTGACTTCACTTCACTATCCAGAAGAGTTGGAACCAATACAGAGTTCTTGAAAGAAGAACCGTCAGAAACATCATAAGCAGTTTCTGAATTCTCCATCACCAGTATAGCTGCTGATTTGCTTCGCGTCTTCAGGCTTTCCACACACACTTTCAGTCCCTTGGCTTCAGCAGGTTTACTTTCCTCAGTAGCCTTCTTGCTTCCACCAATCATTTCTGGGGTGAGCAGCAGGATGATTTGCGTACTCGGCTTATCATTTGTGGTAACATAGAATGCCTGCATTGGGGCGATGGTGGTGGCGTTGCCCGTAGAAGCGCCCTTGCTTACAGTTTGCTCTTCCATGCCTCCCGATTCATTCTCTACTTCCACCTTCACGCTGCTCACGTTCTCATTCGCCTCCAGGAACTTCTTGATATTCAGGCGGCTCATGAATGGGTTGCCCAGCAAGAAGGTCTGCGTAGGAATATCCGATTTCAGCGTAATCTGATACTCGCTCTGCCCCACGAACACCGTGCGGTTCTCCGTCACTTCCTTGCCTTCCGACAGATACTTATATTTCATCGTCAAGTCGCCTTCCCGCGGAGAATCCGGTTCGTAGATGAAGCGGTTTATCTTATTTGCATCTTTCGTCACTGTTTCACTAGCCACTTTCTCCTGATCGTAATCCACGAAGTAACTATATTCTTTATGCGCCTTAGGCAGGCGGATACTGAACTTATTGGTAGCCGGCAGATTGCCGTTGTCTATCCACATAGAGAAGCCTTCACCCATGCCGTAAGGCTTAGCCACGGCATTGAAGTTGTGCGACCAGGTGGCCTCGTTCACGGCAAGCGTTTCATCCTTCAAAACCGGATTTCCCTTGCTGTTTAGCGAATAAATCTTACCCGGATGCGCAGCCGCCCAGAGGCGCTGGTAGATGCTCGGGTTGAAGCGCTGTTCCTTCCAGTTTTCTTCGTTCAGATCCTCGAAGTATTTCGCCTTCGTGGTGTCGGCAGGCATGAACATATCGCCCGTGTACATCTGCTTGAGCGGTGCACTCAGCAGATAGTAATGGTTCGGCTTCTGCTCCAGTTCTACCCATGCCTTGCGATAGTTGAGCGATGGCACGTTATCCACCGCCGAACGGGGTTCGAAGAAGATATCCTTGCAGCAGTAGTCGGCTGGCATCTCTGGCGTGCCCAGCACTGGGAAGTTATCGGCATCCGACGAGATGATGGCGTTGGTGCAGCAGTAAGGCGAACCGTCGCTCCAGTTGTCCCATTTGTTCCATTCATTGGTAGATGCACTCGGAAGCCATCGGGTCTGTAATGGATGAACCTGATATACTACAGAAGAGAGTGGCGTCCAGCTGCCGTCGAAGAAGGTGAGCTGATATTCGCCCGGCTCCTTGGTGATATAAGAATATTTAATATTGTTCTTGGTGTCTGCTGTAGAATGCAGAGACACGATGCCATTATCTCCCGCATTCTTATCACCGAAGTAAAGATGATAATCTACTCCGGTCAATCCGGTAGCAGTTACGACAATCGTATCTCCTACGCATACATTGTTGACAACGATATCGTTTACACCATCTACGCACGAGTTGTTGTCCTTACAGTCAGGAATACCATCATTATCAATATCACCACGTGTCACGAGTCCGTAGAATTTCTGCACATCCAATGCGCCTACAATTTTGCCTAAAGTAAATCGCACCTCGTCATACGCTTTCTTTGGCTGAAGGAAGAGGATATTCTTATCGCCATAACCCGCTACTTTAGCGGAAATCACGTCCCAGTCGGTAAATTTATCTCCCGTAGAATTACCGTCCTTGAAGGTTTCTACCGTTAGCCAGTCTCCTACGTTTACGGCTGCCAGGAAAGTCTTGTTGTCAATGACAATTCCCAACTGATGATGATAGTCGAGTGTTCTACCCATCTTTACGGCGAATGTTTGACCAACTCCCAGACTTACCGTATTGGCAACCGCCATATAGGTATTCAAGTCATCATCCACCAGATAACCTAAGTTATCATCTACAGTAGCCACACTCACCGCTCCGCCAAATTTGGTTTCATTAGCATTGATGGTAGTATGTGAATGATTATGCGACATCACCATACTGCTACATGCAAGTGGCGAAGAACAGTCATCGGAAGCCTCCTCGATAAAGGCATAGTAGATACGGAGTTTAGAACCGCCCAGATTGATTGCACCCGAATACCAGAGTTGGAACTCGTCCATCTGGGTTGGCTTTCCATTCTTGTCAATGGAAGGCACCTCGATGGAATATCTCACTTTCTGCACTTTCTCTGAACCTATCAGGTCGGCACTGATGGCATTGTTCTCGTCTATCAGATGGCGATATATTTCCTCGCCGTCATGATAGCATCTTATATGCAAGAACTCCAGTGCATGCAGGTTCAGCACCGTTCCCGTGGCTTCTACCACGAATCCGATGCGCTTAGGCTTCGCTCGCTTCACGGCATCTTCCTGTTCCTCGTTCGGATATCTGCCGGCAGCATCATATATCAGACTATCCTTTTCTGTTCTTTTGATACCGATGATGCCCAGGTCGTTGAACACGTTGAGACCGCTGATGTATTCTGCATACGAAGTATCATCCTTGTTGAGAATATTCTGAGGATTTTGGAGGTCGGAAATGGAAATTAGCGAACCTGAGGTAGCGTGCTTGTCGGTGGAGAGAGCATAGACGGCTTTTTCAGTATCGTTGGCAAGTGGTTTGCCGCAAGTTGTATTTCCATCATTAAAACCACCTACGGTAATGGTGGTTTCATCATAACATCCGTCCTGAGCCGTGGCCCTGAAGGTATATTTACCAGGTCCCAGATTGGTAACTTGACCAGCAGAGGTAACCTTTACAGGTGTGGTGGCAAGAATATCGTTATTTTTCAAATCCCATGCATTCACCAGCTTCCATGTTACGCTCACCTTGGGGTTGGAGCGAAGGTTGAAGGAAGTCTGCGATGGGCAGACATTGCTGCTGATGGTAGGGTTGATGGGACACCGGTGGGATACATCTGGAGCCATTCTTACGAATCCGTAATGGATACCCATGGCGCCCACGTTGACTCCGAGCACCGTGAGGAATCTGATTTCGCATCCCGAAAACGGCACCTTTGCCTTGATGCTCACCGTTCCGTCGCCAATCTGCACCAGCGAGAGGTTGAGCACCTGGGCAGAAATGGTCTCTTCCTGCACCTTGTTTCCCTTGTGGTCGAAGAGCAGCACGTTAATCCATGTACCCGCCGTGAGGCTCAGCACAGCATCCATCTTGTATTTGAAGCCTGCCTCCATACCCGCCTCGAATGCTTCGCCTTGCGGGTTCTTGTCGTTCTTCATCATAAACTTGGCTCCTCCCTGGTAACCCACGTTAAGAAGAGGGACGATGGTGGCGAAATTGTCCAAATTATCATCTGTCATCTTCTTTATATCGTCGTCCAGGAAAGGCAGGGGGATGCCGAGGAGAATAGGGCGCCAGCCTTTCATCTCTTTGAGCGACACCTGCTTGTCGCCCTCGGAATATTCGTTGTATTTTTTGATGCCTCCATCGGTGATGGTAAACTCCGTAGATTCGCCCACGAAGGCATATTTGATTTTCAGAATATTCGCCACTTCTGCCTGGATACCGCCCGAGCAGTCGAGACTGATTTCATCGAAGAGCCAGTCGCTTTCTGCCGTCAACATAGCGCAGATGTTGTCGGAACCCGGTATCTGGAGCAGCTTCAGTGTTACTCCCGAACCATCCTGTCCTTCTCTCACCGCCTTTACGCCCTGCAGCTTGCCGTCGCGATAGAATCCGATGGAGAAAGCCTTGATTACATCGAGGCTGAGCACGCTGCTGCCCGAACCTGCTACGATGGTATAGCCTGCCACCGTGCCCTTGGAGTAGTAATTGTCCATATCTCTTACGCTCACAATCGGGTCTACGGTTACCCCTGCTCGTACCACGGAGTTCACCTGTGCATAGTTGTCGAGTGAATCGTCGGTAAGAGCGCCCATATCCTTTGCCCAGCTGCCTACGCCTACCACACCAATCAATTTGTTAATGGTGCACGATTCGCCAGTAAGGGCACGGCGGTTGCGCAGCTCACGGAATGTCATGTTGTAATATTTGGGGTGATTGTTGAACTCCACAAAATGGTCTTGGTGCTTGTCGGCAGGCAGATCTTCCCAATTGTTGGTCCAAATGGGTTTCTTGCAGTTCTTGAACGAGTCTCTAACGGCAGCACTCTCGAAATAGGGACTGGTGTTGTCATCCTTGGGTTGTGCCGCCTGGATAGAGGCGGGCACAACCAACAGGAATGCCAACAAAAATGATATGAAAGTTTTATATATAAAATGCAGTTTCATTGTCTGTTTGATTTTAAAACATAGCATAACGTCTTGATAATTCTCTTGATCTTATTCGAGCAAATGCCTGGAGTCTGTAAGTTTTCCTTGATCAGTGTATGTGAAGACATATTTATGGTTTCGCCTCAGATAGAAGAGGTTGCTGACTCCATCTACCACGATAACGCCCGTAGCTGCTTCAGAAGACATCATATCCTTTGCCTTTATCTGATAGTTGTGGGCGTGAGGATAGGCTTTGAGGCCTATTCTCACGGCAAGATGGGTCTTGCCTGGCAGCACAAATGCCTTGAGCACCACTTCCTCGCCTTCACCCGGGAAGGGGGCATAGGCAATGGCGGTATAGGAGCCTCCCTTTTCTGAATACTTTTTGATAGGTTCCCCACCCTGCTTAAAACCGTCGTAGCTGGTAAGAGGCATCTGGGTAAGCACGTTGTCGGCAAGTAGGCAATACCATTGCGTCTGCGCTGTAATGCTGTAATGGGCGGCAGAAGTGATATGAACCTCCACTTCTGCCATGCCTCTATAGAGTGTCCCTACAAGCGGCGTAGGGGTGTTGTTTCCCAGATTTTCCTTCTGGTAATCAGCAGAAGAGATGATTGGATTTTGGGTGGCATCTCCCTTCTGGTAGAGGGTGCCATAGAAGAGCTGTGGCACCGTGATGAGCTGGCGGCTCAAGCAATCTACATTATGCAGTAAGAGAGTTTTATTTTTCAGATAGCCAAGCCAGTTGTTGGGGGTGTCGGTTTTGCCAGCATCATTGACCAGGTAACTCGCAAACGTGGCCTTGAACTCCTGAAATGTAGTACCTCTCTTGATATTGAGCATATCATTGGTTATCACTTTGTTTTCCTCATACTGCGGATAGGGCGATTTCTCCTGGCTATTGTAAGCGAGGGCAATGATGCGATATTCGTAGCCCCTGCTGATGCCGAATTTGCCCTTTACCACATAGTGTTTGTGGGGCTTTCCCGAAAGATAATCGTCTTCATTGACGTCTTCTACCGTGGGTTTCCCAGTAATCTCTTTGTCGTTGGTAGGGTCGTACTCGAAGCCCTGGATATCGTTGACTGCAGCATCATAGGTTGCAGTTTTTTCTCCATTGTTCTGAACTCTTCGTCGAAAAGCTATCAGCCTTACGGCATCGACGTTGTCGGTCTCGGCATATCCGTCGTCCTCGCCTATTGTGCCCGACGAGGAAGAGGATCCTGCACCAGGAGGGGCTACACGGGTGTTTCTGCCATCTTGCTTGGCTTTGCCATCGCTGCCGCTTAATCCGCCCAGGGTGATGGTGAAGGGAACAGTCGTAATCTCGTCGTCCTTTTCAGAAGGCTGATTCATCCCTGCATCTCCATTGCTGCCATCTGGATAGGGTGGCAGATCGGCATCGCTGCTGCATCCCGCGGCTAGTGCGAGGAGGAAGCAAACCCCTACCGCCATGCCTATCCTGATGGTGTTCATCTTGATGGCGTTCATCTTGATGGAGCTTATCTTATAGATGCTAAATCTTGATTTCTGCATATTCTATTTCCGTTTTTATGCTGTTTTGTAACGTTTATTCTGTTTCAAATTCATGTTTTTTTTCGAAGGCTGGTTCTATCTCAACCTTCACGTCGGTCATCACCGGCTCGTAATACTCCTTCAGGTCGTATGGCTGGTTCACGGTCTTGCTCTTGGCTCCCAGGCAATACAGGTGGTTTGCCTCGATAGGGAATTTGAATTTGTCGCCAGTGGTTGTAGACTTCCTGATGTTGTCGTACCTGTGGTGCGTGCCATCCGTGTAATGCAGATAGAAGGTGGTCTCGTTCTCTGCCGAGTTCTTGCTTTTCTGCATTTTTCCCTCTGGTGTAGGCATCATGAAGTTGCTCATCATGTAGCTGTTTGCCTTCCATCCTTTCTGGGAGTCTTCAGCTCGCTTGAATATGTTCTCTGTAGCATCTACGGTCCATCCGTTTGAGGGGGTGAGGTCGATGGTGCCCAACGTCTGATAAGTCAACGGTTCAGCATCTGCTGGTGCCTGCTTCTGCCTTATCAGCGTTTCGGTGGTGATGCCGGTGGCTACGATGGATAGAGAGGTGGGCGTGAAGGTAACGGTGCTCACGTCGCCTGCTGCATTCGACTCCACCTGTGCCGGGATGTTTTCTACGTAAATCATCAGGCCAGCCACGTTACGGCTGGCGGTCAGCGTGCGGTGGAAGTATTTCGTCTCTTCCGTTACGAGCACGGGGGCTTTCTCATGGGTATTCTCGTCTTGCAGGATGCCACTAAACAGTTCTGTGGTATAGAGGATACCGAGTTTGGCGCTGTTTTTTGCCACCTCGGTGAGGGCGATTCTTGCGTCCTTCAGTTTCGTTTCGTTTTCAGTGAATTTGGGTTCTGTAAGTACTTTGTTCGTTGCGTATTTGTCATCTCTGCCTATGGCTAGAAACTGGTAGTAGTAGCCGTTCTGCAGATAGGGTTCGAAGGTGTATAGATGCTGCTCGGGCATGTTCTGGTGCTCGGCAGAATAGTAGGGTTCTCTATTGTTGAATGCGTCAACGGAATAGTAACCATTCTTGGCTGCTTCCGTTTCAATAGGGGTGCAATAGGTATATGCTTCTTCTGGGGTGCCCTTCTTGTCTTCGGGGCATCTGAAGACGTAGATTCTCATATCATTCACCTGCTGTGCTCCATCCCATGTATCAAGTTCCCGTGAGTCGGTAACAACGCCTGCGCTTACACCCACTCTCATGCTCAACTTCACGGCATGCGAGCCGTCGGCGAGGGTATCAGGCGCATCATTGCTTGCGCTGCAGCTGACCAGGAGACTGGCTGCGAGGATTATATTTAAACTGTTTTTTATAGATTTTCTCATCATATTCGTCTATTCGATTTCAATGTTCGCCTATTCGATTTGAATGGGAATTACGTATAAAATGAATGATAAATAATATATTTGATGTTGGGATAGTAAGGGATGCGGGAGCCTATAGCTGGCTCTTCGCATCCCTTGGATATATTTTTCTTAATACTGCCTATATTATGAGCACGTAGTAAGATTAATCACCCAGCACCAACTTGTGGATAGCCTCCCAGTTGTCGTTCACCTTCAAGATGAGGTTCTGAGATTTGGTCAAGTCTTCTGGCTGGTCTTTACCTGGATCTGGAGTTGGTTTGTCTGGATCTGGTTTTGGAGTTGGATTAGTTGGATCTGGATCAGGTGTACCATTTGAAGTCTTCACACCCAAGTTGTACATGTGGTTACGAACCACGTTGAAGATAGAAGCACTTGCGTCTGTAGCTCCATTTGCTGCAACCTTATTTACATCTGATTCTGGGATAGAAACGGTCCAAGTCTTGATGATATTGTTTTCAGCATCCAAGAGTTGAAGCTCCATGGTGTTCTTACCCTCTGCGTAATTAAATGGAATAACGAAGTTGCTTCCGAATACAGAACCCTTCACAACCTGAGTATTTACACCATCAGCGTGTTTCCAGTTGGTATCTTCAGCATTCAGCAGACCGTCATTGTTGTGATCACCACCAGGGAACCATGTATTCAAATCGATAGAGTAGAGCACATAACCATTGTCGCCATCTTTGAACTGTGCATCTGGAGTAAATGTTGCACCTTTTGATTTAGAACCATTAACATAATACTTGATAGTGCTGCCAGTTGCTCCATTAGCTGTGAATGAGCTGTTGAAGTTCTTGAAAGTCAACATATCATTCTTACCTCTTACTACGAGACGAAGGGTTGCGGCTGCTTTGCCATTCACACTTGCAGGAATGTTCTGGAAATAACCGAAGCTACCAGCTACCTGACGATGCAAGGTTACTGCTACGCCATCATCTTCACCCTTAGTAAGGTTGGTAATTTTCTTATCAGCGTTGATTGTAAGCGCTGCATCACCTGCAAATACTTCCTCTGCTACTTTGCCTGCCTTCAAGGTTGCAGTAATGTCACTGTAATTACCGGTAAGGGCTGCATCACTTGTTACATCCAAAGAATAAGTGTAGTCACTGTTATCGCTGTAACCTACAGCCATAACCTTGTAGTTACCTTCACCCAGTCTTTCATCACCCTTGTAAGTAAGAGTAAGCTGGCGTCCATGATTGTCATACGTTTTACTATCTTTCCAGTTCAACTGTTTGTCTTTGACAATAGCATTCGTAGTTGCGTCGTAAATTACGACGCGAACATTCTGGATAGTCTGCAAAGCCTGTGAAGAATACAATGGGCGGCCTGCACGTGTTGTCAAGCCATCACCGCTACTTGCTACCTGCAATACAATCTGCTGTACTGCCTCGTTCTGACCCTCTGTGCTAACCACAGCGTCGTCACTGCTACATGCGCTGAACAGCAAGCTGCTTGCTGCAAGCGCAAAAAACATACCTTTTTTCATAAATTATAAATTTAAAAATTGAGTATAAATTAATTATCAATCCAATATCATGCCGTGAATTTCCTCCCAGTTGTCGTTCACCTTCATATAGATGGTGAAGCGATTGCGTTTGGAATCGTACACATACCTCAGCACCGTAATCTTATTGCGCTCCATGCTTACCTTCACGTCATCAGGTGACAACACAGATGAATTGCCGCCTTCGCCACTATTCTTATAGAAATTGACATCCACCACTGACTCATCCTTCTGGAAAGAAGGAGCCAGGAAAATAGAGGTCTTGGTCTTGGCGCCAGCTTCAATTTCCGATTCATGAAAGACGCTGGTCTCTTCAGAATATAGGAAACTTGGATTTACTATTCCATAGAGATCGCTTACTTCAGTATCCATCACATGATACCCGGCAGGAAGATTCTCTGTCCATATAACCAGTTTTCCCTTGGTGCGCTCCATCTCGCTGGTATAGCAATAATGGTTTTCATCATAGACGAGGGTATCGCAAACCTGATAAACATCATCGCCCTGACTGTGCTCCGGATGCAGCAACAGCTCGTTTTTATCCAGATTGAGTTCGCCTCGCGTCTTCATACCTCCCCATACCGTAAAGACGTATTTCCCGAAAGGCATGTCGGGGTCGAAGCTTACAGGATAAGTTAATCCATCACCTTCTACTTCGAAACCTTTTTCTTCTACGACAACCTGCTGAGTGCCGTCGTCGCTGAGTCGGCTCAGACGATAGGAAAGAGACGGAACGAATGATCTAAAAGCCTGATTCTCATCTCGTTTCTCTTCGGGTGCAGTCTGGTCGACATTGAAATAATTCTTGTCTTTCACCTCGATGTTGATACGCAGAGGAGGACATTGGTCCAGATCTTCACGAACGCACGAGGTAAATGACATAGCCAGTGCCATACCATATATGATAACTTTTAATCTTGTCATACGCTGTAATTTATTCTGTGAGTGCCTTCTGGCTGATCAGAGTCTCTTCTACCTTCTGGCGGTTCAATATCTCTTCAGCCACATCAACCTTGCCTTCTTTCTCGAGTAGGATGGCAAGATTGTTGGCAGCAATCTTCGACATAGGGTAATATTTCAAAGTCGTCTCATATACCTGCTTCTGCTTTTCTGCGCTCTCTACAATCTGTGCCACATGCAGGAACTCATCTTCGCTGAAGGCATCTGGGCGGAGCTCGTACATCTGCAGCATTTCTTCATCGGTGGTAAAGTTCTTGATGGTGTATGTGTAGGTGTATTCCACGCTACGGCTCTTCTGCAGATACTTCTTCTTGATGCTGTTCCAGATAGGCAGGCGGCGGATATAGCGCTCCTGCACATCATCGTTGAAGTTGGCATATCGGGTCAGGATGTTCTTCACCATCGTGCTGTCGGCATCGCCGGCGGCCACCATCGCATCCAATACCGGCTGCCATCCTTCAGGGCGTGAACCGATACGGGCTATCTTCTTCACCTTGTCGCCATTCTCTATGTGCGCAAGCAGCCACTTCAGGGCTGAGTTGGCACGGTTGCGGGAAAGTGGGGTGTTAAACTTCAGCGGGCCGTCGGCTGACGCCAGACCATAGATGCCCAAAGAAGTGAGGGTAGCGAGGCTGTCGCTGAGCACTGGAGCTATATCGCTCAACATGTGGTCGAGCTCAGCCTGGTTGTTGCTCATCTTGAGATTGATATCATATTTATTGATAGCAAACTCAAGTCGTGCCACGCCCTTTCCTTTTCTTATCTTCGGCTTGATCTCGAAGGTATGCTTCATCCAGTTGAGATGCAGTTGCTTCTTGATTTCCGGACGGAACACATCGGCTATCTTGGTATGGCTGATGGCACGGCATTCGCCGCATCCGTCGGCAGAAGCCACTGCCACGAGGCTTCCCTTATGGAAGTTGGCAGGCAGGGTAATGGTGTCGTTATATAACACGGACAAATCTACTTTCGTGTTTGTAACTCTCTGTGCAATAGAACCGTATGGATCAGCAATGCTGTCGAGTACCCATTTACGTTCCATCTTCCTGCTGTAGATTGGCGCATCCAGCACTATAGGCTTGTATTTAGCCACGATGCTGTCGCTGTCTGTCAATACGGGTATTACGAAGAGACGGCTTCTCTTCGAGAAATAATGCTTCGGGATATGAACCTGAAGATTGAGTGCAGCCTGATTGCTGCTATCTGGCAGGAGCATAAAGGAGTCGGGAGTACATGTAATCTTTTTATCACTTACAATGTTCTGTTTGCTGCATGAAGACATAGTCGTCAGAAGAGCCAAGCCTACACCTGCAATAGCCAGATATACTATTTTGAGTTTCATTCTATCATCCATAATGTTCTTTGTGATTAAATGATGCACTTTTTTTAAAAGATATAGACTAATGATAGCGCAGCCTTGGTAGGACCGATATAGTTATCGTTCTTCTTTTCCTGGCACTTGATGCAGGGCAAGTTAGGGCTTTGCTTGTACCAGAGGTGGGCGTATCCCACACCGATGGCAGCCTCCAGGTTCCAGTGAGGGGATAAAATCCAGTCGTAACCGTATGTTACGCCTCCGCCAGCCAAGTAGCCATCGTAGAGCTTGCTGCCAAAACCTCCGTAGAATTGAGCACCATGCAGGTGGATACCTACGAAATGTCCTTCGTACTTTTCGCACAGCCAGTATTTCATTTCTGGCTGTACCAAGAGAAGGTGCATCTTCTTGTCTTCCCTGAATGTCCAGGGGTTGTATGCTACATCTGCTTCCAGGGTTACCTGGTTGCTGATTGCCTTCTCCACGCCCATATTGAGTGTGGTTGTCGCCCAGTAGAGTCCGTTCGTCTTCAGGGCGAAATCTTGTGTGTAACCTACTGTTTTATTTCCCAAAATAACAAACAGCAAAACTGCTATCTTTTTCATTTGTCACTTACTATATTAACTATTTATCCGGTTACCCGGAATCTTACTGTTGTATTGTTGTTTAGCAATATAAAACATTGTTATTAAGCAATATAAACATTGTTGTAAACCAATATAAACCTATTATGACTTATCAAATGGTCCTCAACATATTTCAACCAATCCCCTTGTATATTACTTGGAGACTGATTTCTGATTGCAAAAGTATATAATATTCATATAGATTCTACAAATTACCCCCCCCGTTTTAGAATGCTTTAACGATAATAAACGTATTTTTAATTAAATACCTGTTAAATTGAGGTAACGAGTGGATATGTGCGGGATGTTATGACAGAGGCAGTAGGTAGTGATG
>ERZ1023965.170-NODE-170-length-15491-cov-11.182884_pt1 | contig 15491 bp, 9 predicted proteins | sample MGYA00380428_ERZ1023965 | MGnify/ENA primary metagenome ERZ1023965 (study PRJEB33179, sample SAMN07449054) | human gut metagenome | biome: Human-gut; feature: Human associated habitat; material: Faeces | host: Homo sapiens | place: India:Kasaragod | collected...
TTGTTTCCGATAACGTCAAAGTGAAGTCTAATACGTCTACCTTTTATTGTGTGCATGAACTCGGCGGTATAGGGGGTTGCTGGAATATGACAAATATCGGCGATTCGTTTATTCAAAGAACAGCTAATCTTGATCAGAATCAGGTTAAGGGAGATCATTATCTCTATCTCGCTCTTCACAAGGGTGCGGTAGTGGGTTATGCCGGTTACAAGGTTTATAATCGTGGTGCTGAAAATCTTAACCACAATCTTCGATTGAATATGACAAAATATAACCTAAGCATTATTGAGCCTGACACTACGGCAATTTATGTTGACGGCAAGCTTTCAAATGTTCAGGTCGCAAAAAATGTTATTCTGGTTGACCCTGCGTCTATGCATGACAGCGACAGAAACACAGGTGCATCCTTTGATATTTACAGAGATGAAACATCGGCTGTTTCTGCGGCTATTGACACTCAGTTTAACGGCTTGGTAAAGCTCGAGGGTGTGTATTTCTGTGAAAGCGGAAAAACCTCAAATCATTCTGAGCTTTATAAGCTTGACAGCGATTCGTTTACTCTTACCTCTGAAATTCTTGAAAAATATGCTTCGTATATAAAGGATAAGAAGATAGTAATTCAGCCTGTATATACGGTGTCAAATTCTTCTTTGCGCGTTGAAAGCTTTGACAACACAAAAACAACAGGACAGAAATTTGTTGCCGATAATGAAAACTGCAAGGGTGAATTCTATTATTCAAACGAGCATATCGGTACGCTGAGCTGGACTAAACCGAGAGAGAATACAAATAACTACCTTGTTGCGGATACCCTTAAATTCAATTTTGAATATGCCGACGGAATTTCGTCACATCTTTGGAATATGAAGCTTGACACAAGGGCGGCGTCAACGGATAATTTGCTGTCAACTGCCGATATTATAACCAAAAATACAGGAACTCTTTCAGTTGATGTACAGCTTTCGGATTTGTATTTTTCGGTGACTCCGAATTTCAGCCTTGCCGATACAACAACTGTATTAAAGGTTACAAATCCCGACAACGGTGATTTTATCGGCAAAAACGGAAAGTATGCAGTCAAAAATTCCGACGGTTCGGTTACACTTAAAGGCTACTCGGCACAGGACGGTGCAACCGATACTGTATTTAATAATATGTCGGTAAATGAAATCATCACTTTTTATGCTCAGCCTGACAAAGGCTACCGTGCAAGGTGGAGCTATACCGACAGTGCGTCGCATCAGACAAAAAACTATTACGGAAACAGCTTCTTCTTTGCAATACAAAACCCTTACGATGTCAATGACAACCATATTACATTGACCTTTGAAAAAACAGGCAATGATTATCAAACCTTTAACTTCTACGGACAAACAATGCTGCAGGAGGGTACGGTTATAAATCCGCCGACAAGCCAAACCGATACATACAACCTTGTAAGCGGAGCACAGATTACTATGGACAGCTATTCAGCTGTGTCGGATGAGAACGGTGAATTCTGCCTTGAATCAAATCCTAATGGTGAAAACTCCGAAATAGTAAAAATTTCGGCATCAAAGGACGAAATCCACAGAGCGTTGGTATTCTTCAACCACCGTTACTATATTTGCGATATCAATATGGCTGACTATCTTTCATCAGGTAATGAAACAAGTATAACGGCACAGTTAAAATTGCAGTATAAAACAAACGGTGTTATTCCCACAAGGATTAACGCAGTTTCTTCGGACGGAACGGTTTACGGTGATACCATTACACTCATAACCGCAAATGCCGTTCAGTTTGATCTGTCGCTGAACACGAAGGGGCAGAGTGCCGACAAACCTGTCAATCTTGTTCGCTGGAGCATTGAAAATGAGGACGGAATAAAATCTAAATATGATGTTGAGCTTGAAAAAGGTCAGACGGTTTCGCATTGGGCAAGTACACTTTCGGAAACGGTAAAGCAGGGCGACAGGCTTTATGTTGAAATGCTATGGAAAGGTTACGACAGCAATGCAAACGAAATCTATTCAAGCTACGGAAAGTTTGATACAGGATACAACTTTGTTGCAACCTCAGTAACAGATACAATAACCTATGCGCCTGATGTGGGTGCGCCGAGTACAATGGCTCAGCCTATCCCTGTTTTGGGCAATGTAAGTCCTACTGTTTCATTAAAAGGTTTTACCCCGATTATCAATTCAGGTACGGCAGGAAAAGACAAGGACGGTCACGAAATCAATACACTTACAATCGGAGTAAGCTTCGGCAAGCTGAAAGATGCCGCTTCAAAAGACAGCACATGGGCATCGGCAGGTCCTCTTGATAAGGCGAAAAAGCTCGGAAGCATATTGGACGGTTACGATACAGCCAACAATTCATCCGCAGGTCTTCCAAAAAACGCCATAGGTCAAGCACTTACCGATTCGCTGAATATGAAAACGGCGGTAAAACTCTCGTTCAGCATTACATTGTGTTATCAGGGCAACTATTATGTTGACGATAACGGCGAATGGAATTTTGTCGGAAACCTGTTTATTGCAGGTGCAGGCGGTTCAATAAGAGTGAGTATGCCATTTGTGCTGTGCTATATTCCGTGTTTTGCATACTTTACGGCTTCAATTAATGTAAACATTTATATGGGCATTTTTGCAAACAATGACGGCGAAACGGGTTCATCGGTTGCTCTTACTCTCGATCAGCTCGATGATGCAAACGCTTCAACCTTCCAGGGTGTATATGAGCTGAAAATCGGACTCGGAGCGGGTGTTGGCGTTGGCTTTGACGGTTTGCTCTCTGCATCGGGCGGTGTTGATTTTAAATTTGATATCCAATTTAATGATTATCTCAGAGGAGTAGGAACTGTCGGAATGTCAGGCAGTATAACGCTTGAACTTTTGTTCCTTAAAGCGTCTTGGAGCGACAACTTCTTTACGACCGAAATGTTCAACACTCTCGGTGATTCAAATGATGTTATGAATTTGAGCAGGCTTCAGTCTAAGATAGAAACTGATTTGCTTAAAAATACAACGATAAAGGATATGGTTGTTTCAACAGCAGAAACCTCCAAAAAATTGACTGTTCCGAAAAATGCGACCGAAGAAAAGGTTGTGCAGTCAACCGACACACTTGTAAATCCCGAAATTATTTCAATCGGCAATGATAGATATCTTATCGTAAGTACATCAACAGATATCGCAACATCTAAGGATAATGTTCTTCATTTCTATATCTATGATGAAAAATCAGACAGCATTGTTGATTCAGGCTCACTTTTAAAGCGTGCGGTTGAAGACGCTTACGGCAAAGAAACCTCTGAAAAAATTTCACGGCTTACGGAGGATTACGAAAAAATAGACCACGACGCAGTTATGACAGACTGTGGAGATGATATCCTTATCGCTTGGAACAAGTGTATGATAGCGTCACGCAGCAATAACCGTGATTTGCTGAATTCAGTCGGCATTGCAACTATTTTCTATAATAAGGAAAGCGGTAAATTTCACGATTATAGGGTGATATCGGATAAAAGCAAAAAGCAGCTGTATATGATGCCGAAGGTTGTGTACAACAGCGAGAGCGATTCTGTTCAGATGTTCTACCAGTCAATGAACATGGAAAAGGTTACCCTTGATACCACTATTGAGGAGCTGCAGTCAATGCCAACCGCTTTGCTCACATCCACCTACAGTGCTAAAACGGGAAAATGGTCGGCAGGAGAGGCGTTATCAATCAACGGAAAGTATCTCAAATATTTTGACGCCGTTTCATACGGTGACGAAACCTTGCTTTCATATGTTGCCTCCGACACATACGGCTTTACACTTGATTCTATTGATGAATTTGAGGTTGAAAGCGATTTTGACTCATCGCAGTTTGAAACAAACAATTCTCTTTATATCCAAAGCTTTAAGATGGACAACGGAAAAATGACATTATCAAATCCAATGCGTCTTACAAAGGACGGATATGTCACGGCTAATCCAAGATTCATTAACATAAACACTCAGGGTGTTGAGAATACTCTGTTGTTCTACAAGTGTAACGGAGCATATGCTTATCAGAATATTACCAACATTTTTACAAACGGACTTTACAGTGACGCAGACGGATATTCACAGATAAGCAACTCGTATGTTGAACCTAACTTCATTTCCAAAAAAGACGATTATACCACAAACGATGACTTCTCGGTTTTCACCAACGGAAGTGGTGATATCTACGCATTGTGGACAACAACCGAGAGCAATCAACAACAAATATGGGCAAGGCAGTTTGTTTTCAACCGTTTTGATAAGGTTACGGAAGTAGGTAAACTCGATTCCAACGGAGTCCTTATGTATGACGAAAATTCAAATCCGATTACCGAAAAACTTGACAACCCGATATATCTGCTTAACGGTTACTGGGGCGGCAAGACCTATCTTACAGAAAACGGTATTTACGGAAGCAAAAACGCAGGTCTGTATAAAGGCAATTTCTCAGCGGCAGTTCTTGAAAACGGCGACCTGCTTACTGCATTTAATGCCTTTGACAGAAAGATTACGGATGAGGGCTGTACATATGTAAATAATATGTTTGTTGTTTCTGAATATAATACGGATTCCGAATATCATATGCCTGAGGCGATAGATGCAATAGAGTTCGGCAACGATTATCCAACAGGCGGTGAAACGGTCAATGTTACCTGTCACGCTGAAAATCTTGGCATCAAATCGGGCAGAAATGTAACCGTAACACTGTATGTAAACGGAAAAGCTTATGACAGTACAAAGGAAAGCGTATGGCTTTCGGCAGAGGCAAAAGCTTTTGATTTCTATTACACCCTTCCCGATGATAAGAAAGCAGACGAGGTTTCAATGTATTTCACAGTAACTGAAAACGGAGAAGAAAAGCTCGTTTCCGATTCATTCAGTTTCAAGCAGGGTGCAGACCTTGACATTACATCACTGACATTGTCCGAAATCAACCTGATTAACGATGATAACAACAACGCTAAGTTCTTTGTTCGTGCAACGGTTCAAAATAAGGGCAATGAAGATTATTCGGGCGGAGATTATGTAAGGCTTGTTGATTATGATGTTGAAGAAATGTGTAAAGCAATGGAGGACGGCTATAAGGCGAAAAATCCGATTTACACCTCTTTTGGCAGAGAGAAGATAAATAGCATCAAAATCGGAAATACTGCTGAGGTCTGCTTTATATCCGACGATATTCCTTCACAGGTTTTTGAAAAGACAGGAACCGATACGGCATATCTTGAATGCTTGATTTCCGATAAGAACGAAAAGGATTGGAAAACACGCAATTCAGAGGAAGACATAAATGTAATTTCTGAATTCTATCCCGGACTTACATCAAAGCCTGTTCCGGAAAAAGTTCAGTCCCTGAGCATAGACGATGTTGTCGTAAAGGTTGATGAGTCTAAAAAGCTTGACAAGACTGTTCAGCCTGTTGCTTCACAGATAAACAGTAAGATTACATACACTTCATCTGACGAAAGCATAGCAACGGTTGACAATTTTGGTGTTGTTACAGGTCATAAGGAGGGCAAAGCTGTCATTACTGCAACGGTAAACGGTATTACCGATACCGCAAATGTAATCGTTGACAATTCAGCTGTTACCCCGACCAAACCGACTGATCCGACCGTACCAAATCCCTCGGATTCGGTAACATCCGAAACAACCCCGATTGACTCCGCAGATAACGGTACTCAAATCAACAACAATGCAGACGCAGTTCAAACAGGCGGAATAATATTGACAGCAATTTTGTTTACTCTGATAATTTCTGCCCCACATCAACTCTATGTCACAACACGAACAAACAAACTTTAAACCTGAGCAGAGTTGAATTAAGCACAGCACAAAAAACCAATCCCCGATCAAGGGACTGCTTTTCACAGTCCCTTTATCAGCGTTTTTAAGCTCTTCACAACTGTAATAAAGTAACCGTCAAAACAGCCGCCGTATAAATTTGCGGTGCTGTTTTGACGGTTACTTATTAGATAACTTATTATAGTTTGTATGTGGTGATTTTTATGAATTGAAAAATTTATTACTGCCGAGTTGTAAGCAGACTTATCATGCATCTAACTCCTATAATCATTATGAATTTTTAGGTTTTGCACATGAGTTGCGAACTTTTATTGGACAAGGCAGATAGACACGCATAGGAGAAAAATAATCGGTGCTTTTAGATTTCATCATATTCAAAATAAATCTAATGCCGTAAATACCCATTGCATATACAGGTGCGTTTACCGTAGTAAGCGGAGGGTTTGTATATCCCGAAAGCTCCGTGTTATCAAATCCCATAACAGAAATATCCTCAGGAATTTTGTAACCGTTTTCTTGCAGAGCTCTCATTGCACCGATTGCAATATGATCACTTGCCGCAAAAATAGCTGTAGGGAGATTCCCTTTGCTGATCATTTCTGACATCATTTTATAACCGGATGATGTTGAAAATTTGTCCTGCATAATAAACCCATCATATTTAATGTTTAGTTCATCGCAAATGTCTGTGAAAGTGTTGAGTCGTTTATCAGGAAATATCGTTCCGTCCTCAAGCTGTTCAATGCCTCCGATAAAGCCAACTGTTCTATGGCCTAAATCATATAGATATTTAATTGCATCGGACACTGCCTGACGAAAGTCGAGTGATACGGATGTGATTTCAATATTCTCAACGGTCATATCAAGAAAAACAATTTTATTATTCAAAGAATGCAGTGATTTTATTTCTTGTTTACTAAACTTTCCGAGACAGATTATGCCATCAACATCGCAGAGTACATTCTGATAGTCATTGTCTGTTTTAAATGTTCGTACAATACTTATATTATTTTTTGAACAGTAGTCCTCGATACCCTGTCTCATCAAAAAGTAATAATTATCTTCAATTTCCTGTTTGGAAGAGAACCATTGTAGAATTCCAATGCGGCATGAAGGTGCTGATGTAACCCTTTTTTTCTTTACATAATTAAGTTCTTTAGCTGCTGCAAATATTTTTTGCTTTGTTTCAAGCGAGGTGCTGAGGGTAGTGTCGTTATTAAGCACTCTTGAAACAGTAGCTACTGATACATTTGCCTTTTTGGCAACATCTCTGATTGTAGCCAATTGAATCACCTCACTACCATTATAGTGAAATATTACTAAAAAATCAAGTCGTGTTTAGTGAAAAACAGAGAAAGCAAAAATGTTTACCAAAAACTATTGACAATTTACGAAACAAAACATATAATTTAGTTAACATAAAAACAAAAGAAACATTATTATTAAATAATAACGAAATCTTTTGTGCAGGTTGTCACGGCGTTTCATTTAAAATTAAAAGGAGTAAAAATTATGAAACAGACATCATCACAACCAAGACTTGATGGCAAAATCCCAGGTAGAATCAAATACACCTTTGCTTTAGGTGCCCTCGGCAAAGATATGATTTATGGTATGATTGCCACATTTTCAATGATTTATTTCACAGACATCATCAAGGTTAACCCGGTATTTATCGGCGTAATGTTTTTTGTTGCAAAGTTATGGGATGCCTTTAATGATTTGTTTATGGGTATGATTGTTGATAACACACGCAGCAGATGGGGTAAATTTATTCCATGGCTTGTAATAGGTACGCTGGTTAATTCAATTGTATTTGTTGTTTTATTCACAGACTTCCACCTCGATGGCGTTGGACTTTGCGTATTTGCAACAGCAGCTTACATACTCTGGGGTATGACTTACACAATTATGGATATTCCTTATTGGTCAATTATTCCTAACCTCACTTCAAACCCAGAGGAGAGAGAAAAAGTTTCGGTACTTCCGAGAATCTTTGCAAGTATCGGTCAGTCACTTGTTATTGCAGGCTTTGGTGTTCAAATTATTGAGGCTCTCAGCGGCGGCACAACAAATCAGGCAGGTTATCACAGATTTGCAATCATAATTGCAATTGTATTTATTCTTACAATCGGTATTACAGTAATCAATCTTCCGAAAAAGAGAGATGATTCTGTTCCGGAAAAGAAAGTTAAGTTTAAAGATATTTTCTCAATCATCGGCAAGAATGATCAGCTCCGTTGGGCGGTAACTCTTATCTTCCTTTACAACATCGGCATTCAGTGCATTATGGGTGTTGCTACATATTATTTCAAATATGTTTGCGGCAACGCAGGAATGATGTCATCATTTATGATCAGCGCATCAATCGCAGAGGTTGTAGGTCTTATCGTATTCCCTAAGGTTGCAAAATTTCTTTCAAGAAAAACTTCGTTCCTTCTTGCGTGTCTTTTACCGGCATTTGGTCTTGTAATGCTTTTGCTCGTAGGTATTTTTGCTCCGCACAATGTTGTGCTCACATCAATCTCAGGTGTTATTGTAAAACTTGGTACAGGTCTTGAACTTGGTTGTGCAACAGTATTCCTTGCAGATGTTGTTGATTACGGTGAATTTAAGCTTGGAACAAGAAATGAAGGCGTTGTATTCTCACTCCAGACACTTATCGTAAAATTCACAGCAGCTCTTACAGCACTCGGTATTGGCGCGGCACTTGGAAGCACACAGTATATTCCGGGTCAGGAACAGTCATTTGCAACAGTAGCATCAATCAGTACACTTATGTGCATTGTTCCTGCGGTTTGTATGCTTATTGCTTATGTTGTTTACAGAAAGAAATATAAACTCAATGACGGTATGATGAAGAAGGTTATAAACACAATCAGTGCAAGGAGAGAAGGCAAAATTGATATGACACAACAGCTTGATGAAAGCGGTAACACAGAGCCTTCTATGTTCCTTCCTACAGTTACGGAAAAGGCAGGTAAATAAAATGATTGATACTAAAACAGCAATTGAAAAAATTACAAACGGCGAATTTGATAATCTTTTCACTGATATATATATAGATTCATCAATGATTGATTATCAGAAAAAAAGATATGTTCATGCAATTGAGCAGTATGAAACAATTTTTTGCCCCGATAAGGTAGCAATATTCAGTGCTCCCGGCAGAAGCGAGGTTTGTGGTAATCATACAGATCACCAGCACGGAATGGTGCTTGCAACATCAATTAATCTTGATACTATTGCTGTGTCAGCCAAGAATAACAATGATGTTGTAAGATTTGTTTCTGACGGTTATGATATGATTACTCTCAATATAAATGACCTCGAAGTTAATGATGATGAGGCAGGCACAACGGTCAGCCTCATCAGAGGTGTTCTTCGTGGACTTAATGATCATGGATACAAAATTGGTGGATTCAATGCTTATGCAACAAGTGATGTACTTGTTGGTGCAGGACTTTCATCGTCAGCAGCTTTTGAAGTAGTTGTCGGAACTATTATTTCAGGTTTATATAATGATATGAAAATAAATTCGGTTGAGATTGCTCAGATTTCTCAGTATGCTGAAAATGTATTTTTCAAAAAGCCGTGCGGACTTATGGATCAAATGGCTTGTTCAGTCGGAGGAATGGTTAACATTGACTTTAAAGATCCGACAAAGCCAATTGTTAAGAAAGTACCTACCGAATTTGAAAAATATGATTACAGTCTTTGTATTGTTGACACAAAGGGTGATCATGTTGATCTTACAGATGATTATGCTATGATTCCCTCGGAAATGAAAAAGGTTGCAAATTTTCTCGGAGAAGATTATCTGAGAGATTGTGATTCAAACGAATTTTATATTCGCCTTGACGAAATTCGTGAGGCTGTTGGCGACAGACCGGTACTTCGTGCAATTCATTTCTTTAATGAGGAGCATAATGTTAAAAATGCCGTTTCGTCACTTGAAAACGGTAAGTTTGTTGAATTCCTTGATGCAATCAGAAAATCCGGTAATTCATCGTTTAAGTATCTTCAGAATGTATATACAACAAGAGATATTCAACATCAGAACATCTCGGTAGCCCTTGCACTCAGCGAAAGCCTTCTTCGCAATTACGGCGTGTGCCGTGTTCACGGCGGTGGATTTGCAGGTACAATTCAGGCGTTTGTCAAAAATGATTTTGTAAGTAATTACAAAGAATTTATAAATAAAATTTTCGGAGAAAACTCATGCCATGTTCTCAAAGTGAGAAAATACGGCGGAATAAAAGTAATGTGATTATGTAGGTTTTGTTTTTATTAAGGAGGACAAAATGAAAATTCTTGTTTTAGGCGGTGCCGGATATATCGGTTCGCATACAGTTTACAGACTTATTGAAAGCGGTAATGAGGTTGTTGTATTCGATAACCTTGAAACAGGTCATATTGAGGCGGTTCATCCCAAAGCAAAATTTTATAAAGGTGATCTCAGAAACAGAAGTGAAATTGACAGCGTTTTTGATAAAGAAAAAGGTATTGATGCTGTAATTCATTTTGCAGCCAATTCACTTGTCGGTGAAAGTATGACCAACCCTCTCAAATATTATGATAATAACCTCAACGGCACAAAGGTTTTGCTTCAGTCAATGGTTGCTCACGGAATTGATAAGATTGTATTTTCATCAACAGCGGCAACATACGGTGAGCCTGAGAGAACTCCTATTCTTGAAACCGATCCGACAAATCCGACAAACTGCTACGGAGAAACAAAAAAATCAATGGAGAGAATGTTCTATTGGGTTGAAAAAGCACATGGTTTAAGATATGTTTCTCTCAGATATTTCAATGCATGCGGAGCACATATCAGCGGAAAAATCGGTGAGGCACATAATCCTGAAACCCACCTTATTCCGATTATTCTTCAAGCGGCACAGGGTACCCGTGACCACATAAGTATTTTTGGTACTGATTATCCCACATCTGACGGAACTTGTATTCGTGATTATATCCATGTCACTGACCTTGCACAGGCTCATATTCTTGCAGTTGAATATCTTATGAAGGACGGTAAAAGTGATATATTCAATCTTGGCAACGGTGTAGGTTTTTCTGTTCGTGAGGTAATTGAAAAAGCAAAAGAGGTTACACAGAAAGATATTAAGGTTGTTGAAGAAAGCAGAAGAAGCGGCGATCCTGCTGTATTGATTGCGTCAAGCGATAAGGCGAAAACTGTACTTGGCTGGAAACCTGAGTATGATGATCTGGGAACAATTATTAAAACAGCGTGGAAATGGCATTCAACACATCCCAACGGCTATAGTAAGTGAGGCGGTATTTATGAAGAACAGCGTTTACGGCTTAATATTAAGACTTGTTTCATACGGAATCAATACAGGGCTTATTGAAAAAGAGGATATAATCTACACGCAAAATAGGCTTTTATCGTTGTTCCATATGGATGAACCCGATGACAGTTGTACTTGCCTTACAGCAGATAACGAGGATACTCTTGAAGAAATTTTGTCGGGGCTTCTTGATTATGCATACGAAAAAGGAATCATTCCCGAAAATACAGTAACATATCGCGACTTATTTGATGTGAAACTTATGGCTTCACTTGTTAAGCGACCGTCAGAAGTAATAAGAGAATTTTGGCAGAATTATAGCTTTTCTCCTAAACTTGCAACCGATAGCTACTATAAATTCAGCTGCGATACCGATTATATAAGAAGATATCGTATTAAGAAAGACTTAAAGTGGAAAACATCAACCGAATACGGTGATATTGATATCACGGTAAATCTTTCAAAGCCTGAAAAAGATCCGAAAGCTATTGCAGCGGCAAAACTTCAAAAACAGTCGGGCTATCCGAAATGTTTGCTTTGTAAGGAAAATGAAGGATATGCCGGAAGAGTAAATCATCCTGCAAGAGATAATCACAGAATTATTCCGCTCACCATTGACGGAGATAACTGGTTTATGCAATATTCTCCGTATGTTTATTACAATGAACATTGTATTGTATTTAACGGTGAGCATACACCAATGGTAATCAATGATTCCACATTCAGAAAACTGTTTGATTTTATTTCACAGTTTCCGCATTATATAATCGGTTCTAATGCTGATTTGCCGATTGTAGGCGGTTCAATACTTACACATGAACATTTTCAGGGTGGCAGATACAGCTTTGCACTTAATAGGGCAGAGGTTGAAAGAAAGTTTATTGTTAACGGATTTAATGATGTGGAGTGCGGAATTGTAAAGTGGCCTATGTCAGTTGTAAGATTGACAGGTGATAACAAGGACAGCATTATTTCATTATCTTCTCATATTCTAAAGAGTTGGAGAGAGTACACGGACGCAAATGTTGGCATTTTTGCCGAAACAGACGGTGAAATTCACAACACTATTACTCCGATTGCTTTTACAAAGGATGGAAAATTTGTTATTGACCTCGTTCTCAGAAATAATATTACAAGTGAAGAGCATCCTCTGGGAGTATTTCATCCTCATGCGAATTTGCATCATATTAAAAAAGAAAATATCGGCCTTATTGAAGTTATGGGACTTGCAGTATTGCCCTCACGGCTTAAAGATGAAATGGCTATTTTAAAGGATGCTATTCTTAATCACAAGGATGTAAGTGAAATTCCGAAAATCAGCAAACATTCCGAGTGGGTAAATGAATTTGTTTCGCAGTATGATGAAATCAATGAAAATAATATTGATTCAATAATTCAAAATGAGATAGGAAAGGTGTTTCTTAATGTTCTTTTGGATGCAGGTGTATTCAAAAGAACTCCTGAGGGACAAAAGGCTTTTGATAAGTTTATAAAAACGCTGTAGTAAAGGAAGTGCTAAAATGTCAAAGGTAAGGATAGTGAATTTTGAACCTACATCCAAAGGTGAAAACACTCATCTTTATACAATAGAAAATAACAGCGGTGCAAGCGTGACATTATGTGATTTAGGCGCAAGTGTCGTTTCGATAAAAGTTCCCGACAAAAACGGTAGTATTAGAGACGTAGTTCTCGGCTATGAGCACATTGACGGTTATGAATTTGACGGAACATACTTCGGTGCCACTGTCGGAAGATGTTGCGGAAGAATTGCTTACGGCAAGTTTACTCTTAACGGAGAAGATTATCAGCTCCCTGTAAACAATGGGAGTAACCATCTACACGGCGGATTTAACAGCTTTAGCCGCAAAGTGTGGCTTGCGGTAGTTGATGATAAAGTTCCAAATACAGTTCTATTTATGCTTGATAGTCCCGACGGTGATGAGGGCTATCCCGGAAATATGAAGGTCTTTGTACGCTACACCTTTGATGATGAAAATGTACTTACGATAAAATGGTCGGCAGTTTCCGACAAAGACACAATATGTAATCTGACCAATCATTCATATTTTAATCTTAACGGACATAAAAGCGGTAAAGTTACAGAAAATCACAAGCTGAAAATAAATGCAAATTTCTTCATACCGATAAATTCAAACCTCAATCCCACAGGAGAGATAACTCCTGTTAAGAATACATCGTTTGATTTTACCGAACCCAAGTTAATTGGAAATGGTATTGACAGAAAAAACGAGCAGATTGGTTTTGCAAACGGTATTGATCATATGTTTGTGCTGAATCATTCTGATGAAGAATTTGTGCTTGCGGCCGAAGCTGAGGGTATTGATAGCGGAATTACATTAAAATGCTATACTTCTCAAAAAGGTGTTCATGTATATACAGCAAATTATGTCGATGTTTTGTCCAATATGGGAAAGGATTCAGCAACATACAGAGAAAATCCAGCGTTTTGTCTTGAAACCCAGGGCTTTCCCGATGCTGTAAATCACAAGACTTTTCCTACGACAATATTAAAAGCAAACGAAAACTATACACAAACTACAAAATATTCATTTGGTATAAACAAATAAAATAAACTAATTTCTAACTCCTTTTAAAAATAAAATCTCTCTAAAATCAAGGACCACCTATTTTTCTTGGGTGGTCCTTGATTTTTTAATCTATGAGGATGTTTCATGTTTTACAGTATTACACCGTCTTAAACATATTCCGTTTTAGCGATTATGTGCAATTTTGCCTGAAAATCGACCTGTTCTGTTTGCACTGTAAAACCGGAACATTCCTCTTGCACGGCTGTTTTTACAAACTACATTTTTCATTGCCGTATATTTCTTAGCGCTGTTTTTGCTTTTATATTAAAATACGCTTAGGATAGATTTCTTTACCCTCTGCATCAAATTCAAAATTTTCATTACCCCAACTTTTAAAAAAATAATCACTTTTCCCTAGCAAATGTACAGAGATAACGGCGGTAATAACTTGCTGACTTATAAAATTGATAGTAACTTCTTAAATGATCAACTGTTTAAGAGTGTATTGAAAAACATTTTAATATTTGTTAGAATTTAAGTGGTGATGAGAATATGTTAAAGATTGCGGTAGTAGATGATGAAATTGTATTTGTTGAAAGTCTGATTAACAAAATAACAGCGGTGTGTGAAAAGCTTAATTTGGAATTTAAAATTGACAAATACTCAAACGGATTTGATATACTTGAAAATTACAGCAAGTATCATCTGATTTTTCTTGATATTGAAATGCCGTCAATTGACGGTATTGCTACAGCCAAGCGGATAAATGAATTGAAAGGTTCAGCTGAAATACCTTTTATTGTTTATGTCACAAGTCACGATGAGCTTGTGTTTGATGCTTTAAAAAGTTTTCCTTATTCATTTATAAGAAAAAGTAAAATTGAATCTGATTTGTACGAATGTATTAACCGTATAAATAATTCTTTTGAAGAATTACATAAAACTATAGTATTGCATACCGAAAGAAAAGATATTCCGATTATTATTGGTGATATTATTTATCTTGAAAAAATTAAAAATTATGTTGTGTATCATACTAAAAATCAAGAATATAAGGTCAGAAGTGATATGAATACAGAATTTAAAAATATCGCAGAATATGGCTTTATAAGACCGCATATTGGTTATGCTGTAAACAATAAGTATGTTGAATATATTTCTGCGGATTGTATTTTATTGCAAAATGATGTTAACATTCCTCTTAATAAAAAATACAGAGATGATTTAAAGAAAAAATATTTCAAATGGTTGGGGGATATAAATGTTTAATTATGGTTTTGAGTTATTTGTAAATTTATTTCAAGGTGTAATGTTTACTGTATTTTGTTATAAATTCTTAACCCCATCACGCAATAAGATTTGTGAGGGAATAGCTTTTTGTGTTGCATCATTATTGATGTTTTTTTCGATTACCTTGATCAATTGGTTGTACCTGTCTTTTGCATACATAGAAACAGTTGTGTTTTTTGCAATAATGATTCCGTATTGTATTTTGTTTTTTAAAGACAGAATTTTTGTTAAAATTCTCACACCTGTTATTTTGAATGTGATTTATTCAGTATTATCATTTGGAATTAATTATATCTTTTCTGCGATTATCAGTTGTGACTATAATTATCTTATGATAGAGAGTTCCCAATATCGTTATATGTATGTGTTAATGTCAAATCTGATTTTCATAATTGTTTTATTTATAATTTATAATCTTTTCAAAAATTCGTTAAGCCATATTCACAAACAAGAAATATTGATTACTCTTGTAATTCCTTTGTTGAGCATTGCTGTAGGCTTGCTGACATTTTTAG
>ERZ1023965.174-NODE-174-length-15169-cov-18.842464_pt1 | contig 15169 bp, 8 predicted proteins | sample MGYA00380428_ERZ1023965 | MGnify/ENA primary metagenome ERZ1023965 (study PRJEB33179, sample SAMN07449054) | human gut metagenome | biome: Human-gut; feature: Human associated habitat; material: Faeces | host: Homo sapiens | place: India:Kasaragod | collected...
GTAGAACTCCGTGCCAACTATGTCAAGGAAATCGCTAAGGACCTGAAGTTGACAGCTGGTGTGAACTACACTTTGGCAAAGAACGAAATCAAGGAAGAATATGAGGAGCCACGTGCTTACGATTATCTGAAGCGTACCGGCAATCCTGTAGGTCAGATCTTCGGTCTTCAGGCTGTAGGCTTTTTCAAGGATCAGGCTGATATCGACCACAGTCCAGCCCAGCAGTTTGCCCAGTGCAAGCCTGGTGACATCAAGTATAAGGACCAGAATGGTGACGGAATCATCAACGAGGATGATGTTGTAAAGATGGGTTACAATACTACCTGTCCTGAGATTTACTACTCTTTCAATCTCGGTCTGGAGTATAAGGGCTTAGGTCTTACTGCAACCTTCCAGGGCGCAGCTAACTACAGTGCTTATCTGGACACTCAGTCAATGTACCGTCCTTTGGTAAACAATACCAATATCGGTCAGTACTATTTCGACAACCGTTGGACTCCAGCAACAGCAGAAACAGCCAAGTTCCCTCGTTTGTCTGCTGAGACCAATGACAACAACAACCGATACAACTCTATCTGGTTGGCTGACCGCTCTTTCCTCAAGCTGAGAAATGTAGAAGTTTACTACAACTTCCCTAAGTCTCTCTTGGGTGCAACAAAGTTTATCAACAATGCCAAGTTGTATGTTCGTGGTGTAGATTTGCTCTGCTTCGATCATATCAAGGAGTCGGATCCTGAGTGCTATGGTGCAACCTATCCGGTAAACCGTTCTGTATCTCTCGGTCTCGTACTTGGTTTCTAATCATCAACATTAAAAGAATACGACAATGAAAATAAAGAATATATTTGGTGGCATGATTTGCTTGGCATTGCTCGCATCTTGCGGTGATGAGATGGATTATCATGAATATACCAATTACGATAAGGACTATGTATTTACCAATTTTGATAATACAGTAGGCTTCGTTACCAACATCTATGGTAAGTTGGAGGATGGTTTCGGACCATACGGCAAGGGAATGCTTGCTTCTGCCTGTGATGAGGCTGAATATTCCTGGAAGAACGGTAGCGTACAGGATTTTACCAACGGTGCCTGGAGTGCATTGAATTCCAAGGACAGCTGGAGCAACAACTATTCTGCCATCCGTGCAGCCAACTATTATCTGGCTCACAAGGATGAGTGTGATTTCTCTGACTACAAGTTCAATAAGGACTATGCTGCCCAGATGGCTCGTTTCGAGCGCTTGCAGTATGAGGCTCGTTATCTCCGTGCTTACTTCTACTTCACAGCAGTAGAGAAGTTTGGTGATGTTCCTTTCACTACTGAGGTTTTGAGTGAGGATGAGGCAAATGCTCTTCCTCGTACTCCTGCCAAGGACGTGATGGATTTCATCGTAAGCGAGTGTGATGCGATCGCTGATAAGTTGCCTGTAGATTACTCTACCCTGGGCGATGATGCTGCAGCTAACGAGACCGGACGTGTCAATAAGTTGACCGTTCTTGCTCTCAAGGCTCGTACCTTGCTCTATGAGGCAAGTCCTCTCTTCAATACCACAGGTGATAAGGAGCTTTATCACAAGGCTGCTGTTGCCAGCAAGGTGGTTATCGATGAGTGTGAAAAGGCTGGTTTGAAGCTGGGTAAGTACTCTGACCTTTGGGGCTCCAACAACTGGCAGGCTAAGGAGGTTATCTTCGCCCGCCGTGTAGGTTCTCAGAATGGTTTCGAGTATAACAACTATCCACGTGGCTTGGAGAATGGTAATGGTGGCAACTGTCCTACCCAGACTCTTGTAGATGCTTACGAGATAAAGAAAACCGGCAAGCTCTGGAACGAGGAGGGAAGCGGTTATGATGCAGCCAATCCATATGCTGGTCGTGACCCACGTTTTGCTATGACCATCGCCGTAAACGGTGAGAAGAAGTGGCCTTCATACAATGGTGATGCCCTGGAGACTTACTATGGTGGTAAGAATGGTGAGCCTATCGTGGGTGCTACTCCTACAGGCTACTATCTGAAGAAGTATTGCGATGGTTCTGTCAACATCTCTTCTGTCAACAGCACCAATTCTCCTCATGCCTGGATTATGTTCCGCCTGGGCGAGTTCTATCTCAACTATGCTGAGGCTACCTTCAAGTATCTTGGCAGTGCCGATGCTACAACGGTAGAGTTGCCTATGTCTGCACGTCAGGCTGTAAACGTAATCCGCAACCGTCAGGATGTCAAGATGCCAGAACTGGCAGAAGGCTTGAACAACGATGAGTTCTGGAAGAAGTATGAGAACGAGCGTATGGTAGAGTTGGCTTTCGAGGGTCATCGTTTCTACGATGTCCGCCGCTGGAAGGAAGGCAGCAAGCTGGCTTCTATCACAGAGATGAAGATTACCAAGAATGAGGATGGAACATTCACTTACAAGCGCAATGTCGTGAATCGTGGTTGGGACGACAAGATGTATTTCTTCCCAATCTCCAAGAGTGAACTCCTGAAGCATACCAACCCAGACTTCAAGCAGAATCCTGGCTGGTAATCAATCAAAGTAAATACATGGATTGCTCTTCACCTTATTATATATATGTCACCTTATTATATATAGCGACGTTTAAATATAAGGAGCAGGGCAATCCCAAGTAGAACAAACAAATAGACAAAACAATGAAAGCAATTAAATATATATTTAGTGCATTAGTTGGAATGGCAGCCTTGGTTTCCTGTGATAGCAATATCACCGATTTCGAATATCAGGGTTATACAGGAGCTCCAAAGACTATTGATGCTTCTGCTGTTACATCCGAGGCTCTTCCAGGTTCCATCCGTCTGAACTGGACAGTTCCTGCCGATTCCACCTTCTCATACATGAAGATTTCGTATGTGAATCCAGCTAATCAGGAGACGGTAACCAATGTGGTTTCTATCCATACCCGTACGCTCCTCATCGAGAATACTTTGAAGAAGTATGGTGACTACACCTTCACCTTCCAGGCATTCAACGACAAGAACGAGGCGGGTGCTCCTATGCAGGTAAAGGCTCAGTCGGGTTTGCTTCCTGCTACCGTTACCTATTCCAAAGGTGATAAGATAAATGTCACAGCAGACATGTTGAGTACCGATGATCAGGAACCTTCTGAGGGCCCTATCAAGAACCTGGTGGATGGCAACTATAACAGTTTCTTCCATACCCGCTGGTCATCTCCTCAGAAGCCTCTTCCTCAATATATCCAGATTGATTTCAAGGAGGCTCATCAGGTATTCATGTTCTGGTATCGCAACCGTAACGGTTCTCAGGTAGGTCCTGAAAATCTCGATATCCAAATCAGCAATGATGGAGAGAACTGGGAGAGTATCAAGGAAATCCTCTCTGGTCTTCCTTCTGCCAGCCAGGCAGAATATACCTCTGAGGGTATCGATGCCGGCAAACCGTTCACTCATCTCCGTCTGGTTGTTACCAAGACCTTCGGCGACAAGAAGTACTTCAACCTTGCAGAGCTTGCTGTATTCAACGCCAATAAGGTGGTGTATGATCCGGAGAATGAATAAGAATGAGGATAAGGATTAAGATTGGTATTTGGTAACAAGAGGGCTGTAATAGTCATTTTTGGCTGTTTTCAGCCCTTTTATCTCAATTTTCACTAACTTAATAATACATCAGCAAATGAATAAACTTTTCGTATTTATCATGTTGTGGATGATGTCCTGTCTCCCAACTCTGGCTCAGGCTCCGATGGACGGAGGTGTATGGAAAGACAATACCGGCAAGCATATCAATGCGCATGGTGGCAACATCTTCAACTACAAGGGTACCTACTATTGGTATGGCGAAAGCCGCTCGCAGGATGGCAAGCCTTACAGCTCTCTCGGCGTAAGCTGCTTTACTTCGAAGGATCTCAAAAAATGGACCAACCATGGATTGGTGCTCCCTGTATCTAACGAACCGGGCAGCGATATCGAGGGTGGTTGCATCATCGAGCGTCCAAAGGTTCTCTACAATCAGAAGACCAGGAAGTTCGTCATGTGGTTCCATCTCGAATTGAAGGGAAGGGGATATGGGGCTGCCCGTTATGGTGTGGCAACCAGCGATACTCCTTTCGGACCATTCAAGTTCGTTCGCTCAGGAAGAGTGAATCCGGGAATCTATCCTATCGGATTCTCCAAACCTGATACCACCGACCTCAAGCATCAGCTTCTCTTCCCTGAACTGAAAGAATGGTGGACTCCAACTTGGCGCAAGCAGATAGAACGGGGTATGTTCTGGATGAGAGACTTCCAGGGAGGACAGATGTCGAGAGATATGACCATCTTCATCGACGATGATGGCAAGGCTTACCACATCTATTCTTCAGAGGAAAACCTGACACTCCAGATAGCACAGTTGACAGATGACTACATGCAGCACAACGGTTGCTACGTACGAGTAGCTGCCGGCGGACAGAACGAGGCTCCAACCATCTTCAAGCAGGATGGCACCTACTGGATGATTACCAGCGGATGTACCGGTTGGGCTCCAAATGCAGCCCGCATGTTCAAGGCTAAGAATATCTTCGGTCCTTGGGAGCAGTTGCCTAATCCATGCCGTGGCGAGGGTGCCGACAAGACCTTCGGTGCACAGGGTACCTATATATATAAGGTGGAAACTGCAGCACAGAAGAAGATGTTCCATGGCGCCGACTATGTATTTATGGCAGATATGTGGAATCCGAAACATTTGAGCGACAGTCGTCATCTCTGGGTGCCTATTTCTTGGGAAAATGGTGCTCCAGTGTTGAAAAAATGATAAAAAACACGGTCGCTCTGCTCGTTTCTAAATTATTTTAATTACATTTGCAGCATGAAATGATAATACTGCAATCATCGTTTAACAGAATTCAACAAACTAACAAAATTGCAACTATCTATGATTCATATATATAAGAGTATCATGATCACCCTTCTTCTGGCTTTGGTTCCGTTCATGGGAATCAGCGCAGCAAAGAAGAAGGCACAACAGCAGAGCGACCGCCAATACTGGTGCTCGCTTGCCTATAAGATGGCTCAGCCTGTGCTGGAGAATATGGCAAAGGGCGAGCTGCAGAAGAATATGCAGACGGAGTTCAGTCCAAGCTTCGACAACCGCAACAGGAAGGTGCTCTATATGGAGTGCTTCGGCAGATTGATGGCTGGCGTGGCTCCCTGGCTGACTCTCCCTGATGATGCCACAGCCGAAGGCAAGCAGCGCAAGCAGCTGCGTGAATGGGCTTTGGCTTCCTACAAGAATGCCGTAGATCCTCAGAACCCTGACTATCTTTGCTGGGGAATCGGCGGTCAGAACCTGGTAGATGCTGCCTATATCGCCGAGAGCTTCCTTTGTGCTTACGATACACTCTGGAAGCCATTGGACGAGGTGACCAAGCAGCGATACCTGAAGGAGTTTGCCAAGCTCCGCCACATCGATCCTCCTTATACCAACTGGCTCCTCTTCTCTTCTACCATCGAGAGCTTCATGGCAAAGGCGGGTGGCGATTTCGATGAATATCGCGTTAACTCAGCCTGCCGCAAGGTAGAGGAGTGGTATGTAGGTGATGGCTGGTATGCCGATGGTCCTTCGTTCGCATTCGATTACTACAGCAGCTATGTGTTCCATCCGATGTATCTGGAAACACTCCAGGCGATGGTGGATGCCAAGGTGAATTCCCGCCTCGACTATCAGAAGTACTACGACCGGGAGTTGAAGCGCTGCCAGAAGTACAGCATCATCCTCGAGAGATTCATCTCTCCGGAAGGAACCTTCCCGGCTTTCGGAAGAAGCATTCCTTACCGTATGGCAACCATGCAGCCGCTTGCTCTGATGGCATGGTATCAGAAGTTGCCTAAGGACCTGAGCAACGGACAGGTGCGTGCAGCCCTGACCAAGGTGCTCCATCGCATGTTCGACCAGGAGAATAACTTCAATGAGAAGGGTTATCTCTCTATCGGTTTCTGCGGAAACAGCCAGAAAAACGTTGCCGACTGGTACACCAACAACGGTTCGCTCTATATGACCACGCTTGCCTTCATGCCTCTCGGCCTGCCTGCCGATCATCCATTCTGGACCGATGCAGCACAGCCTTGGACCCAGGTGAAGGCATGGAACAATCAGCGGTTCCCTAAGGACCATCACTGGAAGGATGAGATTGTTACCAAGGACAAGTGGTAATTTTCAGTTTAGAGTTTACTGTTTAGAGTTTACTATTAAAAGTTTAGAGTTTAGAGTTAAGAGTTAATATAATGCGCAAGATATTGATGATGCTGGCAGCTGCAGCCCTGGCTTTGCCTTTGAGCGCAGCGCAGCCAGCCAAGAAGACCGCCAAGGTCAAGAAACAGAACAAGAAGGAGGTGAAGGCTTCCAGAAAGTGGGACCACGAGCAGGTGGTAGCACTCATCACGAAGGTAAACAATTACTGGCAGGCCAACAACAAGCCAGAGGTTCGTGCCTTCTGGGACAACGCCGCTTATCATACCGGCAACATGGAGGTATATAAGATGCTGAAGGACCAGAAGATGCTGGATTACACCATCCGTTGGGCTGAGCATAACGACTGGACCGGTGCTACAGAGGCTAATCCAGCCAAGTGGAAGTACAAGCCATACGGCGAGGGTAAGGATCACGTACTCTTCGGCGACTGGCAGATCTGCTTCCAGACCTACATCGACCTCTACAATATCGAGGCAGCCAAGGGCAATGCCGCAGCTTCAGAATTTATGGTGAAGCGTGCCAAGGAGGTGATGCACTACGAGGCTTACTCTGAGCCAACAGACTACTGGTGGTGGAGCGATGCCCTCTACATGGTGATGCCTGTGATGACCAAGATGTACAAGCTTACCGGAGACGTGAAGTATCTCGACAAGCTCTACGATAACCTCCTCACCACCGACGAGATTATGCTCGACAAGGAGACCAACCTCTACTTCCGTGACGGCAAGTACGTTTATCCGAAGCACAAGAGTGCCAACGGCAAGAAGGATTTCTGGGCTCGCGGCGATGGATGGGTTCTTGCCGGTCTGGCTAAGGTGCTCCAGGATATGCCTAAGGACTACAAGCACTATCAGTTCTTCGTAGATAAGTTCCAGAAACTGGCCAAGGCTGTGGCTGAAATCCAGCAGCCGGAGGGTTACTGGACCCGCTCGATGATGGATCCTGAGCATGCGCCGGGACCAGAGACCAGCGGTACCGCCTTCTTCACCTATGGTATGCTCTGGGGAGTAAACAATGGTTATCTCAACAAGAAAGAATATAAGAAGGTGATAGACAGAGCCTGGACTTACCTCACGGAAACAGCCGTTCAGGAAGACGGCAAGGTGGGCTATGTTCAGCCAATCGGCGAAAGAGCCATCCCTGGACAGACCGTAGATGCCAATTCCCAGGCAAACTTCGGTGTGGGAGCGATGCTTCTCACTGCTTGTGAATATGATAAATATCTAAACACAAAACTATAATAGTAATGAATAAAAGACTGTTCGTAACATTGAGTATGGCAGGATTGGCAATGGTGGCCTTTGGTGCAAGAAAACCGAAGGCTGCCATTAAGTCGTCTGTAAAGACGGTAGCCATCCAGCAGCCTACTTTCACAGAGTGGCACGACCTCCAAGTGAATGAAATCAATCGTTTGCCTCTGCACACAATGCACTTCGCTTACGATCCTAACGACTTCCCTGGAACAGGTGCCGAGTATCTTGACAAGAAGAAGAGTATGAACTACCTGTCGCTTGAGGGCACATGGAAGTTCAACTGGGTAGCCAATGCTGATGAGCGCCCTACGGATTTCTACAAGACTGACCTTGATGACTCTAAATGGAACAACATCCAGATGCCAGGCAACTGGGAGATGTTGGGCTATGGCCAGCCAGAGTATGTAAATGTTGGCTTCGCTTGGCGTGGCCACTTCGACCAGCAGCCACCAGCTGTTCCTACCAAGGACAACCACGTAGGTTCCTATCGTCGTGAAATCAATATCCCATCCAACTGGGATGGCAAGCGCGTCATCGCTCACTTCGGTAGTGTAACATCCAACATCTATCTCTATGTAAACGGAAAGTTTGCCGGTTATGCAGAGGATAGCAAGGTTGCCGCAGAGTTTGATATCACCCCATTTCTGAAGAAGGGCAAGAACCTCATTGCCTTCCAGACATTCCGCTGGTGTGATGGTTCATGGTGTGAGGATCAGGACTTCTGGCGTCTGAGCGGTCCGGCTCGTGAGAACTATCTCTATGCCCGCTCTAAGGATCATCGCCTGCTCGATGTCCGTGTAGAGACAGAGCTGAAGAACAACTATAAGGATGGTTACCTCAACATCACTGCCAAGGTGCAGGGTAATACCCTGGCATACTTCGGTCTTTACGACCCAGATGGCAAGGAGGTAATCGTTACAGGTACCGATAATGTAAAGAATGGTGTGGCTAAGTATCAGCTCCGTGTGAAGAATGTTCGCAAGTGGAGTGCTGAGACTCCTAACCTCTATACCCTCGTTGTTTCTCCTATCCAGAATGGCGGTATGTACTTGCCATACGAGATTGTACAGGTAAAGGTAGGTTTCCGCAAGGTGGAGATCAAGAACAAGCAGTTCCTGGTCAATGGCCAGCCTGTTCTCCTGAAGGGTGCCAACCGTCATGAGATTGATCCAGATGAGGGCTACAACTTAAGTGAGCAGCGCATGATTCAGGACATCATGATGATGAAGCGCATGAACATCAATGCCGTTCGTACCTGCCACTATCCAGACGATCCTCGCTGGTATGATCTCTGCGACAAGTACGGATTGTATGTTGTGGCTGAGGCTAACCAGGAGAGCCATGGTTTCCAGTATGGCGACGATGCGGCTGCCAAGAAGCCTGAGTTTGCCAAGCAGATCATGGAGCGCAACCAGCACAATGTGTCTATGTTCTACAATCATCCTTCTATCGTAACATGGAGTATGGGTAACGAGACCGTGATGGGCGACAACTTCCTGCAGGCTTACAAGTGGATCAAGAGCCAGGACAAGACCCGCCCTGTTCAGTACGAGCAGGCTCGCCGTGGCGAGGGTACAGATATCTTCTGCCCAATGTACTATCCTGTTGCTGCTTCCGAGAAGTATGCCAAGGATCCAAATAGTCCGATGCCACTCATCCAGTGCGAGTACAACCACACCATGGGTAACTCTGGCGGTAACCTGAGCGATTACTGGAATCTGATCCGCAAGTATCCTATCCTTCAGGGTGGTTTCGACTGGGACTTCGTAGATCAGGCATTGCACCGCAATATCGTGAAGCCTATGAGCATCCTGCCTTACAAGATGAACAATGAGGAGCTTCGCAAGATAGAATATTGCTACGGTGGTGATTACAACAAGTATGATCCTAGCGACAATAACTTCAACTGTAATGGTATCATCGGTCCAGACCGTCAGATGACCCCTCATGCTTACGAGGTGGCTTATCAGTATCAGAACATCTGGGCCAAGATGGTGAATGCCGAGACTGGCGAGGTAAGCGTACACAATGAGAACTTCTTCCGCGACCTGAGCAACTATGCACTGGCATGGAGCCTGGAAGAGGATGGCGTAGAGACTCAGAATGGCACCATCGCCGACCTCGATGTTCCTGCACAGCAGACCAAGAACTTCACCATCCCTTACGACAAGAGCAAGATCAAGGGCAAGGAGGTTTTCCTCAACATCGACTTCCGTCTGAAGGAGGCTGAACCATTGCTCACAGCCGGTCAGGTGATGGCTTATGCCCAGCTGCCGGTAGTTACCAAGCAGGCTTGCTCTGGCGACTGCAGCAAGATGCTGGCTCAGGGACATGGCAAGAAGAAGATGAAGCTTGCTGCCAAGAAGAACAATGTGGTAGCTGTTACCACACCTAACCTCACCTTCAAGATTGACCGTTCTACCGGTCTTATCTCTGAGTATGCTTACAATGGCAAGTCATTGCTCGGCGAGGGTGGTACCCTGAAGCCAAACTTCTGGCGTGCTCCTACCGACAACGATATGGGTGCAGGCCTCCAGAAGAAGTTCCAGGCTTGGAAGAACCCTCAGATGAACCTGAAGAACATCGACGTGAAGAAGGATAAGAAGACCAACTCTGTAACGATCCTCACATCATTCGATATGCCGGAGGTTCAGGGTCAGATGGATATCACCTACGTAGTATTCGCCAATACAGGTGCCGTGAAGGTAACAGAAGACTTCAAGGCTACAGAGGGTGCTAAGGTAAGCGATATGTTCCGTTTCGGTATGTTGATGCAGATGCCATACACCATGGAGAAGAGCAACTACTACGGTCGTGGTCCTATCGAGAACTACTCAGACCGCAAGGACTGCATGCGCATCGGTGTTTACACAGATGATGCCGACAACCAGTACTTCCCATACATCCGTCCACAGGAGAGTGGTACCAAGAGCGATATCCGCTGGTGGAAGCAGACCGATGCCACAGGCTTGGGCTTGCAGGTGAAGAGCTGCACTCCATTCTATGCCAGCGCTATCCACTTCGATACCGAGGAGCTCGATGATGGCGACGACAAGGAGCAGCGTCACAGCTTCGACCTGAAGAAGTCTAAGTTTACCAACCTCTTCCTCGATTCTGCCCACATGGGTGTAGGCGGCGAGAACTCTTGGGGTGCTTGGCCTTTGGAGAAGTATCGTGTACATTATGGCAACAAGACCTTCACATTTACCCTCATTCCACAGGGTAAATAGTAGAAAAACAGCGATTTGAGCGAAAATCCAATATATTTAGACAGAAAATCCACCTCATTTGGGGTGGATTTTTTGTATCTTTGCACCAGTAATTGTGTATATGATAAACGTATCAATATAGAAAGGAAAATTTCAACCTAAAAAAGACAATAACAAAGCAATATGAGAAAAGCTAAAATTTTCGCAGCAATGCTGATGGCGATGTCTTCGCTCGGAGCTTTCGCACAGCATCAGTTTATGGTTCAGGCCAACAAGCCTGGAGTAGAAATCCAGCCTACCATGTATGGTATCTTCTTCGAGGATATCAACTTCGGTGCCGATGGCGGTCTCTATGCAGAGATGGTGGAAAACCGTTCTTTCGAGTTCCCACAGCGCCTGATGGGATGGAATACATTCGGCAACGTAACCCTCAATGACGTGAAGCCAGCCTTCGACCGCAACCCTCATTATGTAACTCTCGAGAGTGCCGGTGCGCGTGAGAAGCAGACCGGTTTGGAGAACCGCGGTTTCTTCGGTATGGGCTTGAAGAAGGATATGAAGTACGATTTCACCGTTTATGGCCGTCTTCATCTCATCGATGGCAAGCAGGGCAAGATCCGTGTGGAACTCGTCAATTCCAAGAATGATGTCATTGCCAAGCAGGTCGTCAACATCACCAACAACAAGTGGCAGAAGCTTACAGCTACCCTGACATCTCCTCAGACCGATGCCAAGGGATTGATGCGTGTATATCTGGAGAAGGGTTCTGAGAGCGTAGATCTCGACCACATCTCTCTCTTCCCAGAAGACAACTGGAATGGTCTCCGTGCCGATCTCGTACAGGATCTTGCCGACCTGAAGCCAGGCATCTTCCGTTTCCCTGGCGGATGTATCGTAGAGGGAACCGACCTCGATACCCGTTATGAGTGGAAGAACTCTGTGGGTGCTCCTGAGAACCGTCCTCTGAACGAGAACCGCTGGAGAGATACCTTCACACATCGCCTTTTCCCTAACTACTATCAGTCTTTGGGCTTGGGCTTCTACGAGTACTTCCTCCTTTCAGAGAAGATTGGTGCAGAGCCATTGCCAATTCTCTCTGTTGGTCTGGCTTGCCAGTACCAGAACGATGATAAGGATCCTAATGCGCATGTAGCAGTCAAGGATCTCCAGAGCTATATCGACGATGCACTCGACCTCATCGAGTTCGCCAATGGTCCTGTCACCTCCAAGTGGGGTAAGCTCCGTGCCGATATGGGTCATCCAGCACCATTCAACCTGAAGCAGATTGGTATCGGTAACGAGCAGTGGGGACCTATGTACCCTGAGCGTCTGCAGAAGTTCATGGAGCAGATTCATGCCAAGTATCCAAAGATCAAGATCTGCGGTTCATCAGGTCCATCTTCCGACGGCAAGGATTTCGACTATGGTTGGGAGCAGATGCGCAAGTTGGGCGTAGATATGGTAGATGAGCATTACTACAAGAGCCCTGAGTGGTTCCTCAGCAACGCCAGCCGTTACGACAAGTACGACCGCAAGGGTCCTAAGGTATTTGCCGGCGAGTATGCAGCTCATGCCGAGCACAAAGCTAACTCTTGGGAGGCTGCGCTTTCAGAGGCAGCCTTCATGACAGGCTTAGAGCGCAATGCCGATGTGGTTTATCAGGCTACCTATGCTCCTCTCTTCGCTCACGTTGAGGGATGGCAGTGGCGTCCGGACCTCATCTGGTTTGATAATCTCAGCTCAGTGCGTTCTGCCAACTACTATGTTCAGCAGCTCTACGGCGAGAACAAGGGTACCAACGTATTGAAGCTTACCGAGAACGGCAAGGCTGTAGCTGGCGAGAATGGTCTCTATGCCACCGCTTGTTTCGACAAGGCTACCAAGAGCTACATCGTGAAGATTGCCAATACCTCTAACGAGGAGAAGGAAATCAACGTTACCTTCAATGGCATCAAGAAGTTGAATCCTGGCAAGATGACTGTTCTCCATGCTGATGATATCCAGGCAGAGAACAAGATCGACAACAAGAACGTGGTTGTTCCTGTTGTATCTGATGCTCAGGCTAACGGCAACGTCTTGAATGTGAAGATGAAGGCGAACAGCTTTGTAGTATATAGATTCTAAGTTTAGTTTTAAAGTTTATGTAGTGTATAACCATTTAAGGTAGAAAAATGGCGAATCCCTTGCAGCAGAAATGTTGCAAGGGATTTTTTGTATCCGGTGTTCACCGTGTGGGCAATGCGTGTTCGTCACTTGTCCATTTTCTGCAAATAATTAACGGATTGTTCTCTTAAAATATCTAATAGTTTCCTTTATTTCATTCTTTTTTATTAATTTTGTGAACGAAAATAATAAAAAATATATGATAAAGGTCAAATTATATATATTGAGTGTTTTGTTGCTGCTGGTTTCATGTACTGGAAATAAAGTCATAGATGAGCAGATAACTAGAGCAGATAGTCTGATGGAAACCAATTCAGATTCTGCTTTAGTAGCTTTAGGTATGCTTGATAGCCTAAGAAAGAACAATCCCAAGATGAGTAAAGCTCAACAGATGCGTTTTGATTTGATTTATGCCAAAGGCATGAACAAAGGCTTTGTAGATTTTACTACGGATAGCGTGATGAAGCAAGTTGTAGCCTATTATAACCAGTATGGCTCGGCAAATGAGCGAATGCTGGCCTATTATCTGTTGGGATGTGCGTATCGTGATCTCGATGACTCTCCTGCATCCTTGGATTGCTATCTCCAGGCGACAGAGCAGGCTGATACGTTAAGCAGAGATTGTGATTATCATACATTGGCGAGAATTTATGGGCAAGTGGGAGATGCGTATTTAAGACAAAAAATGCCTTTAAACGCAAAGACAGCCTATCGAAAAAATGAAAAGAATTCTTGGCTTGCTAAGGATACATTAGAGGCTTTGATTGCTGCTGAAGCTCAGGTTAACTCCTCAATTATGTTAGAATCTCCTTCACAAGTTATAGAGCAATGTCTTGATGTATACAATAACTATAAGAAATTCGGATATCCCACAGAGGCTGCTCGTTCCTTGGGCGTACCTATGTCATCTTTGATTTTGACTAAGCAATATGCCAAAGTCAAAAGATATATGGATATCTACGAAAGAGAATCTGGATATTTTGATGGAAAGTTGAATCCGAGCGTTAATTATGGCTCTTATTTTTATGCTAAGGGACTATATTATTTGAATATACATTCAGATTCTGCTAAAATGTGCTTTCTAAAATGCTCGAATTTGGCAAAAAGTGTAAATGCTAAACGATTAGCATTTGATGGTTGGTATAGATATTACAAACAGAAGAATCTTGTTGATTCGATTAAAATGTATGCAGATTTATTTATCCAGTATAGCGATAGTGTTAGAATTCAAAATGAAGCTGAAGCTATGTCCAAAACTAGTGCTCTGTATAATTATTCTCAATGGCAGAAACAAGCAAAAATACAAGAAGTAGAGAAAAATAGGGCTCGTATTGTCATTCTTCTGATGATAATACTGGTTGTTGTTATGATTGTTGTAGTTATACTATATGGCAAAAATATAAGGAAAGAAAGGCAGATAAGAAAAGAACAGTTGTTGTTTGTAAAACAACAGATTGTGATGAAGGAGTTGGAATTGCAGAAAAGTCAGGAGGAGTTGGCTAAAATGAAGAATGAACTATCTTCAAAATCTTCGCTTGTATTAGACAAGGAGAAGTCTATAATGATACTGAAGGATGAAATAGAAGCATTGACTAATGATTGCCCACAAGACAACAATGAAAGTAATGCTGTCTTCCAGCAAAAAGCTATGGTGATTAAGTTTAGGGAATTGGCAGAAAAAGGTATAGAGCCTTCTTCTCAACAATGGGACGTTTTGGATAATATATTCGAATCATTTTTCAAGCAGTTTAGGCTATCGCTAGAGAAGAACAGTAAGTTAAATGAAAATGAATATAGAATATGTATGTTGGTTTGGTTGGGATTTGCTCCTAATCAGATGAAGATTTTGATGGGCATGTCATCCTCTAATATCTCAAATATAAGAAAACGTTTGTCTAAAAAGTTATTTGATAGAGAGATGACAACGAGCAAATTTGATAATGAAATCCGTAAAATCCGGGTGGAAGGCTAATTTGTGAAATTGTGAAATCTTTAGCTATCTGTTTGTGCTTTAGCGTGTTGTACTCATAATTGTGAAATTATGAAATGTTAAAACTGGCAGATGTGATATGTGTAGTAGAAGAAAGTATTTATCTTTGCTGACAAAAAGCTTATGGTTAAAAGAATTTTGATGTTTGCATGTTCTGATAGGAGAATGCAAGAAATAGAGTTCAATATGTTGGACTACTGCTTTAGATGTATGTTAAATTCAAAATATAAAAAAATATGAGAAAGTTATTTTTGTTATGCTTGATAATGCTTATATCCGTCACTACTATGGCGGAAGGCTATTCTGGTAAAATAATTTCTGGCAATAAACTGCAAGGACTGGCTGATGCAAC
>ERZ1023965.178-NODE-178-length-14954-cov-17.186925_pt1 | contig 14954 bp, 7 predicted proteins | sample MGYA00380428_ERZ1023965 | MGnify/ENA primary metagenome ERZ1023965 (study PRJEB33179, sample SAMN07449054) | human gut metagenome | biome: Human-gut; feature: Human associated habitat; material: Faeces | host: Homo sapiens | place: India:Kasaragod | collected...
CTCTTTCGTATATTGCTAAGAGAAGTGATTTCTCAAAAGCGAGTGCAAAAGTACTAACATTTTGCGAAACCACCAAATTTTCGGAGAGAAAAGTTTCAAAAACTGCCATTATTTAACAGTCTTAAACACTTTTGCGCCTTAAATCGCCTATTTTCGCCCCAAATCGCCGTTTTTAAGCCATCTGGGTGTGTAGGCACACATCCTAGCTTATTTCACCCAGATTCGGCGGGTCAAACGAAGCTCCAATACTGGATAAGCCTTTACTCCCTTGAAGAACTTCACATAGTCGCCTACCTTACCTGGTACGTTCTTCACATCCTTTGCCAAATCCACGCCTGGTTCCATACTCTCAATCTTGTTACCATTCTCATCTACTGTCATCTTATATATATTATTGGTAACAACCTTAGGAGTACCACCCCAGAAGAGAACACCGGCATCGAAAGATACCCAATAGTCATCATTATCCTTGAAGAGTCTGCCACCATAGCCGAAACCCAGATAAGGCTTGAAGTTGTTTACCTTGATACGTGCCGACACATTATTATTCTCATCCGGTTCCAGACGGAACATAGATCCATCCTCACGTTCACCCAGGTTCACACCCATGTGACCATAGCTCATGAACTTATCATAAAGCGCCTTGTCGGCATAAACGGTCTGTCCGTTCAGCGACATATAAGGAATGAAGTACTCATAAGAAGCCTTTACACGCTCATAGAGGTTGTTGTACATATTGACAGCCACCAGGGAAGTACCATCATATACGGCATTTTCCGCCTTGGCAATCTGAGAAGGTCCCCAATAGAAACCACCCGTTACGTGCCAGTTCTTGTTGCGGAAAGGATGCACCTCTACCAGGAGCTTGAAATTGTCCATAGTGGGTGTGCCCACCATGTCGATACTCTTATCCACACGGGTACCGGTCATTTCCTCCAACATATCAGCGAGTTTATCAAACTTCTGGTTCTGTTCCTCTTCACTATCCTGCTGGTTGCCCACCTTTACGCCAAAGTTCATGGTTGCATGAAAACGAGGCATCCAGGAGAAACCGGTACGTACTTTCACCACCTCACTGATGGGCAGCGCAACATCTACACCAATACCGGTGGTACCCATCGTCACGGAAGCGTCAATACTCTTGGTGAATACCTTGCCAGGAATGCAGGGTTCACTGAATGTTTGGGCGAAAGTACCCAGGGTTGGCAGCAGCCAAGCTGCCAAGGCAAATACATATTTCTTCATAAATTCTTGATTTTCATTAAATTCGGCTGCAAAGTTACGCAAAAAGCCCCAAACTGGCAAGAGTTTGGAGCTTTTTATTTACTTGATAACTACTTTTTTACCATTCACGATATAGATTCCCTGAGGGAGGTTATCCAGCGAAGCTGCATTCTTCTTCACCTGTACACCCTGCAAGGTATAGACATCATAGGTAAGCTTGGCTGTAGAATTGCCGACATGGGTAATTCCGGTAGCATACTCATCGGCACTCATCAGGGTCAATTCCTTAGGAGCACTGGCTGACACCTTCAGATACCAGCTGTTGGCTGGGATAGCGGTAATGGTCTTGCGCTGTCCGCTGGCATCCTTCTCCTTGATTGCTACGGTGCTGAGGTTATCTGTAGCAGTGGTAGCTGCGAGCTTACCGGCTGCACTGACTGCCAGCACACGCATGGTGGTAGCATCAAACTTGGTGGAGTTGTAATGAGCCGTCCACTTATCACCCAGGCAGAAGTAGATACCAGTGGCTGCGTTATCTGCAGGAGTGGCTGTAGAATTGATGACCGGTGTTACCAGATTATCCTTCACATCATCGGATACACACTCTACCAGCACAGGAGTCTTGGCAGGAATCACACCTGTGAGTTCCTTATAGACAGCTACCCCTCTAGCCTCATCCACCTTATTGATATAGTATACCTTCATACCCTCTGCCAGGGTATAAGGATAACCGGTGAAGAGAGCCGCATACTTCTTGCCGCCAACTGTTACGGTTGGTTTGACACCGATATAGTTAGAACTTGCATCTACCGGAGTGATGTTCCAGGCATAGTTGTCGCCCGTTGTGATGACCGAACTGACATCATAAGCCTCGGCTGTCTGATCACAGAGCGTAACAGGCTGTCCCTTTTCCTGCTGCCAGGCACGATAGGCAGAACCTACCTTGGTGATGAGGAGTGTATAGTTGATCAGCTCCTTGATGCTGGTACCCTGACCGCCGACATTTGCCTCGATGGTGTTCGGTCTGATACTGGAATCAGCCAACTTCTCGATAAAGAAGATGGATCCCGGGTCTGCTACCACATCCTCCCAGATGCGCTTGGTGACAAGGGCGCCACAGTCTGCCGTCATTGATACATTGTCAACACCCGTACTAGTATCGTCAGAGAGTGACATCCATCTTTTGGTATTCACATTCTGAATACGGTAGTATCCTTTGTCGCTCAACTGAGCGTGAGCAGAGAGCAAGGTAGCGCAGGAAATCAAAAGTACGTATAGTCTTTTTCTCATTCTCATTTATTTAAACAGAAACAGTAAAAAAATAACCGGTCTTCATCGCTTACATAGTAAGAATGAAGATCGGTTATGTTATTTAGTTCACTAATGTATTCTAGCTAAGCCTAATTACTTAGCAATACAGATAGTAACACGGTTCATATCGTTCTCCTCGAAAGGCTGAACGCGGCAACCCTTAGACTGCTTGATCATGCGGCTCTTAGCAACACCCTTAGCTGCGAGTGTGTTGTAAACAGTCAAGGCACGGCGAGCAGCAATCTTATCGTTGAAGCGTACAGAACCAGTACCCTTATCTGCATAACCAGTCAAAGTGATCTTAGCATCTGGGTTCTCCTTCATGTACTCAACGATCTCAGCAATCTTAGTTCTCTGAGACTTAGCGATGTTAGTGTTACCGATTGGGAAGAAGATATCACGACGGAAGTTCTCCTCAACTACCTTACTCTCAACCTTAGGAGCTGGAGCTGGAGCTGGCTTCTCGATGATACGCTCGATGATCTTCTCTACTGGCTTTGGAGCAGGGACTACCTTAGTGGTATGAGTCTCACCAAGAGCAACCTTTACACCTACCAATGCGTTGAAGTACCAGTCTGGGTTACCAGCCTTCTTAGAGTTGTACTTGTCGCTCAATGTGTTAGCAGAAAGCTCAACGCCCAACTTAACGCGATCGCTTACGCGGAAGTCAACGTTAGCACCTACACGTGCAACGAAACGAGTCTTTGTACCATCCCAAAGGTTCTCCAATGGCATAGAAGACTTGTCATAACCAGCGAGGTTAGCACCTGGAGTCTTCAAGATAGCAGCCTGTGCATCAGCAGCCTCGTCATTACCCCAAGCGATGTTAGCGCCGATACCACCGAATACGCCAACCTCAACCAAACGGTCTGGGTTGTACTCGCAGAAGAGGTTTGTGAGGTTGAATGTAGCATCAACCATAGGAGCGATGTAGTTCCACTTCCACTTGTAAGTAGTAGAAACGCCATCAGATACAACCTTCTGACCTGCCTTGCTCTGCCATGTATTCAAAGAGAAGCGAGCGCCTACAACCTTATTGAAGTTATAGCCGATGCCTACCTGTACATTTGGAGACAACAACTTACCGAAACCGATCTCACCCAATGTGTACTGGCCACCAACCTGTGCCTGAGCATACCAATGTGGAGTGAAGACATTAACAGTCTTATCTGCTTCCTGAGCTGACGCACTAACGCAACTCAAAGCAATAACACCTGACAGTAATACTTTATTTAATTTCATAATTTTAATTCTTATTTATTATATAATGTTTATTTTAAGACTTGTAGAAGGCGGCAACAAGTGTCGCCATCTATTCGTTTCTTACATTACTCTACAGTGATATGATATTCCTTAGGTTCACAAGAAATGCCAGAGTAGTCAACTGCCTCGTAAACGATAGTGTAGCTCTTACCCTTAGCTGCAGGTGTTGCTGTGAACAATACCTTCTGAGTGCTACCAGCAAACTTCTTAGCAGGAGTTTTACCATCCATCAAAGTAACCTTAGCTTCAGCTGGGTTGCCCTTTACATAAACAGACTTCTTGTAAGCAGGAGCGAGGAGCTCACCAGTCCAAGATGTAGCAACGAGAACAGTAGAACCTGTACCTGTCATACGTGTACCGAGCTTACCCTTGAGTCTACTCAAAGTATTCCAAGAATTTGTCTTGGTGCTCTTGTAAAGCAATGTAGGCTGCAACAACTGGTTAACATCAGAGATGTGAGCATTGATCTTGTGGAGCAAGTTGTTTACTGGAGTGATTGCATTGTCCCACTTTGTAGCTGCGTTAGTGATAGCATCCTTAACTGGCTGCAACTGTGTACCAATCTGGTCGTTGATAGAAGAGAGGAGCTCATCGATAGTGTTGTCTGTTGACTCAAAGACATACATACGCTCGTAGTTATACGTAGCCTCATCATAATCCGGAGCCCAATACCATGAATCCCAGGTATTGCCCTCTGAATCTGTATAAGTCTCTTTATGTAATTTCCAAACATTCTGATCCAAAGACGAACCAGACATATTCTTAGCAATCTTAGTGTTTGGCAAAGTATACTCCTCACGGGTTTGTGTATTAACCAAGATTACATCGTTACCATTTTCATAAGCAAAAACATTCTTGCTTGAAAGCATAGAGTACATCTTGATCTGCTTACCATTCTCATTCTTAATCTGGAAGTCAAGGGCATTCATGAACTTACCCAACTTATCAGACAAAGTAGGCAACATATACTTATCGAGAGCCAAGCCGAGGTTCTTCAACTTCTGATTATCCTTCAAAGTATTGAAAGACAATGGCTTAACAGCGAATGCAGCCATATTGTAAGTAGGAGCAACAGCTGACTTCTTTACGAGTTTCATTGTCTGAGGATTCCACAAGTAGTACTCAGCCTTAACTGTGTATGCCTTCAACTGATTGTTTACAGAGCTATAAAGAGCTGTAGCAATCTGGCTCAGGTTCAAGCTAGACTCCTTAGGATTCTGCAACTTAGCAATGACATTCTTAGCAGCCTCCTTCAACTCACCCTTATTCAAAGAGAAGTCGTCATTAGCTGGATCAACAGCCTTTACAGGAATAGCATAGAAACCATTAGAAGAAACAGAAGCAGCCTTAGTGAAACCATAAGTCAACACTCTAGAAGTATTCTGAAGCTGACCAAGTTCAAAGCCCTTAGCCTCGTTACCCTGGCTATCAACCAACTTGAGGCTAGTGATACATCTAGGATCAATCTCTGTTGGGTTCAAAGAAACATAGATTTCACCTGCATTACCATCGTTCAAGAAATCACCCTTAGTGATATCCCAATCCTGATTATTCTGAGCAGCTGTGCCATAGAAAGAAGAAGCCAAGTTCAACTGTGAGCCGACGAATGCAGCGTTGAAGTAACCCAAAACAGGGTTCTCTGTTGCATTGATAGCGATGCTGTTGAGGTTCTTGTTGATAAGGAAGTCGAATGCCATATCATAGTTGTCCTGCAACTGCTTACGAGCATCAGCCTCATTAGAAATAGCCTCACCGTTAGCAGTGATTTTCTCCATCAAAGCAGCCTTCAACTGCTCACGAGCAGCTTCATCGTCACCTCTTAATTGCTCGATTTTCTGATTAAGGACATCCTTAGCTTCAGTAACCTTATCATCTGTATAAGCCTTAGAAGCAGCAATAGCAGCATCCAAATCAGCATAGTCACCGAATTTATCACCAAGAGCATCAATCGCATCCTTGTTTTCCTGGATACGATCAGAAAGCGCCTGCTTCTCCAGAGCATCAGTTGTCTTGTCAACCTTCTTTGCCAGCTCATTGTTGAGATCTGTCAATTCAGCCTTCTGCTTAGCGATAGCACCAGCAAGAGAAATGCTAGTGTTGTAAGCACTGTCGCTTTCGTGATCTGTACAAGATACGAAAGTGCTAGCTCCACCCACCAAGAGGGCAGAGAAGAGCAAAATACTAGTTAATTGTCTTTTCATTTTTTATAAAAAATTTAATTAAACTTATGTTGTCTAACTCATTATATTGAAGAAAGATTCGGCTCGACGATGCAGCCAGAGTATGTTGTTGACTTAGGTCTTGCCGTCACTCTCCTACTTTACTCATTCTTAGTTTCCAATTTTATCGTTACCAAAATGTATATATACCGCTGCAAAGGTAAAGCTTTTTTTTGAAATAAAATGTTTTTGCCCCATTTTTTTTAGTAAAATGGCTTAATTTTTAAATATTTTAAGCATTCTCACCTCTTTTCTCCCTCATTTTCTCCCCCATTTTACCACAATGATAACGTTTTTACGAAAATATCCTTGTCAATCAACTTGACCTATATCAACCAATCAAACAAGAAGACACTTCAGTTGTCTAATAAATAAAGAAAAGAAGAGGAAAAGAAAGAGAGACTTGGTGACACAGGTGACGGCGATGACACCTGTTTTCTAAAAAAATCCTACGCGCGGGCGGGCGGGCAGGAAGAATTTTCTAATCAGCCTCCCGCCCGCCTACGCGAGAGATTTTTTAAGAAAATGCTGTCATCGGTGTCACCCTGTCATTCCGGGACAAGTCGCCTTAGCACCATAAGTATCTTACTTAGACCTCGTAAGCAAGTCACTTAGCACCCGTAAGTAAGTCACTTAGCCACCGCAAGTAAGTCACTTACCGAGCACAAAAAAAGGGAGGCTTACCTCGTCACAAGGTTTACCTCCCTACACTTATAGTTAAAAATAACCGAATATTACTTGTTTAGGAACTTATCTACCTGAGCAGCAATCTTTCTACCGCTTGCCATGGCACGAACCACCAGAGAAGCTCCGCTGGCAGCATCACCTGCTACGAAGACATTCTCGGCAAACTCAGGCTGCTGTGGCTTCAGGAAGCCCATTGCCAGGAATACTGCCTCTGCCTTGATGATTTCCGGCTCGCCAGCCTCTACCATCAATGGGCGACCACCCTCTGGGTTTGGCTTCCAGTCGATAGGCTGAACCTTCACACCTGTCAGCTTGCCGTTCTTTCCCAGGAACTCCAGAGAGTTGATGTTCCAGCGACGGGTACAACCTTCCTCATGACTGGAGGTAGTCTTCAGGGTGCGAGGCCAGTTTGGCCAAGGATTCTTAGGATCCTCTGGTCCTTCCACTGGCTTAGGCATGATTTCTATCTGGGTTACGCTCTTGCAACCCTGGCGATGAGCGGTACCGATACAGTCGGAACCCGTATCACCACCACCGATGACCAATACATCCTTGCCCTTGCAGTTAACCAGTTCGTCCTTAGAGAACTCCATACCGGCGAGGATACGGTTCTGCTGAGAAAGCAGCTCCAGGGCGAAGTAAACACCCTTCAGTTCTCTTCCAGGAATCTTCAGGTCGCGGGCTGTCGGTGTACCGGTAGATACCACGTAGGCATCGAAGCCCTCCGGCAACTTGGTAACATCAATCTGCTGATTATACTTGAATTCGATGCCCTCCTCTTCGAGAAGACGGAGACGGCGGTCGATGATGCTCTTGTTGAGCTTGAAGTTAGGAATACCGTAACGCAACAGACCACCGGCATTCTCACGTGCCTCGAAGACCGTTACCTTATATCCCTTGTGGTTCAACTGGTTGGCTGCAACCAGTCCCGCAGGACCGGCACCGATGACAGCCACCGTCTTGCCATTACGCTCTGGAATCTCAACATGAACATAGTCCTCTGAGAAGGCGTGCTCCACGATGGCGCACTCATCCTCACGGTTGGTGGTTGGCTCATGATCCATGAGATTCAATACACATGCCTTCTCGCAGAGTGCAGGACAGATGCGTCCTGTGAACTCCGGGAAGTCGTTGGTGGAATTGAGGAGACGGTAAGCCAACTCCCAATCGCCCTTGTAGAGGGCATCGTTCCACTCCGGTGCCTTGTTGCCCAGCGGACAAGCCCAGTGACAGAAAGGCACGCCACAATCCATGCAACGGGAAGCCTGCTGTCGGCGGTCGTTGCTATTCAAAGTCTGTTCTACCTCGCTGAAGTCGAGGATTCTATCGTGAATTGGTCTATAACCTGCTTCCTTGCGAGGTATAGTCAAAAATGCTTTTGGATTTCCCATCTTTTTTCTAATTTTAAAATTAGTAATCGCGCTGCATATCCGCAATCTTCTGCTGCAACTTCTTTACCTGCTCCTCCTGGAGAACTCGCTTGTATTCGATTGGCACTACCTGGATGAAATCCTCTACGTAGTGATTCCAGTCATCGAGCATGGTACGAGCGAGCTTACTGCCGGTGTAGAGATAATGCTGACGGATCAGCTCGTGCAACTCCTTGCGATAGGTGCTGTCCTCCACGAGGTTGATCTCCACCATATCCATGTTACAGAAGTAATCGAAGTTGTGGTTCTTATCCCATACGTAGGCAACACCACCACTCATACCAGCGGCGAAGTTACGGCCGGTTTCACCGAGCACTACTACTCTACCGCCCGTCATATACTCGCAGCAGTGGTCGCCAGCACCCTCAATCACGGCGATGGCACCGGAGTTACGAACACCGAAGCGCTCGCCTACCTTACCATTGATATACAACTCACCGCTTGTGGCACCATACAGACCGGTGTTACCGGCGATGATGTTATCCTCGGCAGAGAAGTTGCTGCGGATAGGAGGAAGGATGGAAATACGACCTCCTGAAAGTCCCTTGGCGAAATAGTCATTGGTCTCACCTTCGAGCTTGAAATCCACTCCCTTGACCAGGAAGGCACCGAAGCTCTGACCTGCAGAACCCTTGAACTTCACGTTCACGGTCTTGTCTGGAAGACCAGCCTCACCATATTTCTTGGCAATCATACCGCTCAGCATCACACCGGCAGCACGGTCGGTATTCTTGATGGCAAAATCGAGGTTCACTTCTTCCTGATTCTCGATGGCACGCTGTGCACCACGGATAATCTGCTGGTCGAGTACATTGTCGAGGTCATGAATCTGCTCGGTCGTATGATAGAGCGAGCAATGGCCTGTCTCACGATGCAGCAAGCGAGAGAAGTCGAGCAAGTCTGCCTTTTCCTCGATGCTCTTAGCCACCTCAGGATCTACGGCATCAGCACCCTCGACAGGAACAACCTCCTCATCCTTCTTGCGGACGATGAGCTCGGTATGACCGATGATATCGTTCAAAGAGGTGTAACCCATCTCAGCCAGATACTCACGAACCTCCTCGGCGAGGAAGCGGAAGTAGTTGATGAGGTACTTGTAGCTGCCACGGAAGTGCGCACGGAGCTTAGGATCCTGTGTAGCAACACCCATAGGACAGGTATTCAGGTTACACTTACGCATCATGACACAACCCAATACGATGAGGGCTGCCGTACCGAAACTGAATTCCTCAGCACCGAGCAGAGCCATCAGGATGATGTCGCGACCGCTCTTCAACTGACCATCTACCTGCAGACGAACCTGTCCGCGAAGACCGTTCTTCACCAGAGTCTGCTGGGTTTCAGAAAGTCCGATTTCAGGAGAGATACCTGCGAAACGCATACTAGATGCAGGGCTGGCACCAGTACCACCCTCAGCACCCGAGATGACGATGAGGTCTGCCTTCGCCTTAGCCACACCGGCAGCGATGGTACCCACACCACTCTCAGCTACCAGCTTGACAGAGATAGCCGCCTTAGGGTTCACATTCTTGAGATCGAAGATGAGCTGAGCCAAATCCTCGATACTGTAGATATCGTGATGAGGTGGAGGAGAAATCAGACTGATGCCAGGGATAGAGTGACGGGTCTTGGCGATGACCTCATTGACCTTGAAGCCAGGCAACTGACCACCCTCACCCGGCTTAGCGCCCTGTGCCACCTTGATCTGGATTTCCTCTGCATTTACCAAATATTCTGTTGTCACACCGAATCGACCGGAAGCCACCTGCTTGGTCTTGCTTGAGAGGCTGATGCCATCCTGAGTAGAATGGAATCGCTCGTTATCCTCACCACCTTCACCGGTATTGCTTCGGGCACCGAGGGCGTTCATGGCGAGTGCCATTGCCTCGTGCGCCTCCTTAGAGAGGGCACCGAAACTCATCGCACCGGTAACGAAGTGCTTGACGATTTCCTCTACCGGCTCCACCTTATCGATAGAGATAGGGTTCTTGCGGAAGCTGAAGAAGTCGCGGATGAAGATAGGCTCCTGCTTATCGTCAACGAGATGTGTATATTTCTTGAAGAGATCGTAATCGCCCTTGCGGGTTGCGAGCTGCAGGGTGGCAATGGTCTCTGGGTTCCAAGCGTGCTTGATACCGTCCTTGCGATAGTGGAACTGTCCCATGCTTGGCAGGAAGTCGAGCTTCTTGGTCTCGAATGCCTTGTCGTGCAGGCGGATAGCATCACGGGCGATGGTCTCAAGTCCGATACCGCCGATGGTGCTCACCTCTGTTCCGAAGTAGCTCTTCAGGAGGCTTTCGCTCAAACCGATGCTCTCGAAGATCTTGGCACCACGATAGCTTCGGATGGTAGAGATACCCATCTTAGCCATGATCTTGAACAAGCCCTTCTTCACAGCCTTGATGTAGTTCTGCTCGGCTGTATGGTAATCCTCCTGAATCTTTCCCTTCTTGACCAGGTCGTCGAGGATGGCGTATGTCAAGTATGGACAGAGGGCTGATGCACCGTAACCCAACAACAATGCTGCGTGCATTACCTCACGAATCTCACCGCTCTCAACGATGAGGGCTGTCTGCACACGCTTGCCGGCATCAATCAGATAATGATGTACGGCGCTTACGGCGAGCAATGATGGGATGGCGGCATGGGTCTCATCCACGCCACGGTCGCTCAAGATGATGTAGTTGTAACCATCATCCACGCTCTGTGCTGCCTGCTTGCAGAGTTCATCCAAAGCCTCATGCAGTCCTTCTTCGCCCTTGGCGGTTTCGAAAATCATGTGAAGCTTGACGGTATTGAATCCCTTGTAGCGGATATTCTGAAGGATATCCAGCTGGGTATTGGTCAGGATAGGATGTGGCAGACGAACCATCTTGCAGTTGCTCTCGTCTGGGTTCAGAATGCCGGAACCTACTCTACCGATATACTCGGTAAGACTCATCACGAGGTTCTCACGGATGGAGTCGATGGCAGGGTTGGTAACCTGAGCAAACTGCTGACGGAAGTAGTTGAAGAAGATCTGTGGCTGGTCGGAAAGCACAGCAAGCGGAGTATCATTACCCATGGATGCAGTAGGCTCCTGACCCTTGGTAGCCATCGGGATGATGGTACCGTCGATGTCTTCCTCGCCAAAACCAAACTCCAATTCCTTGCGAGTGAGGTTTTCCACACTGTTTTCCACCTTACGTCCGCTGCGCAACTTTTCCAGTTCAATACGGTTGGTGTTCAACCACTGGCGGTAAGGATGAGCCTCAGCCAGGCGCTCCTTGATTTCGCCATCATAATAGATCTTGCCTTCCTGGGTATCAATCAGGAGAATCTTACCCGGCTGCAGACGGCCCTTCTCGGCAATCTCGGTTGGGTCGAAATCCATCACACCTACCTCAGAAGCCACTACCATCATATCGTTCTTGGTGATGGTATAGCGTGCTGGGCGCAGACCGTTTCTATCGAGCATACCACCGGCATAGCGACCATCGCTGAAGAGCAGGGCGGCAGGACCATCCCATGGCTCCATCAGGATAGAGTGATACTCATAGAAAGCCTTCAGATCCTCAGAGATAGGGTTCTTGTCGTTGAAGCTCTCTGGCACCATCACAGCCATGGCATGAGGCAATGACAGACCGCTCATCACGAAGAACTCGAATACATTGTCGAGACTGGCAGAGTCACTCATATCAGGCTGAACGATAGGAGAAATCTCACGGATATCGCCCAGAGCCTCACTGCTCAACACACTCTCACGAGCCTTCATCCAGGCACGGTTGCCACGGATGGTGTTGATCTCACCATTGTGGGCAAGGAGACGGAATGGCTGAGCCAAGCTCCATGTAGGGAAGGTGTTGGTAGAGAAGCGGGAGTGAACCAAAGCCAGACCGCTTGTAAAATAATTATTAGTCAAGTCAGGATAGTACTGACGCAGCTGAAGGCTGCTCAACATACCCTTATATACGATGTTCGAATTAGACAACGAACAGATATAGAAATCAGGATCGCTGACACGTTTCTCGATGCGCTTGCGGATGAGATAGAGGATGCGCTCGAAGACAGGCACCTTATCATCTGTCACACCTGTAATGAACACCTGTTTGATGGCAGGTTCATTGCTCAATGCAGCCTCACCCAGACAGTCTGGATTGGTAGGCACATTGCGGAGATGCATCAACTGAAGTCCCTCACGTTCAATCTCTTCAATCATAATAGAGAGGATATCCTGCTGTTTCTTCTCATTCTTAGGCAAGAAGACGAGGCCTGTACCATATTTTCCCTTTTCCGGTACAGGGATACCCTGAAGAAGAATAAACTCATGTGGAATCTGGAGCATGATACCGGCACCATCGCCCGTCTTGTTATCGGCACCCTCAGCACCACGATGGCGCATATTCTCGAGGACCTTCAAGGCGTTATCGACCAGCTCATGACTCTTGTTACCGTGGATATTCACCACCATACCTACGCCACACGCATCGTGTTCATAGGCAGAACTGTACAATCCTTTTTCCATTTCTTGTTCGTTTTATATCGGTTATTTCTAACTATTTTATTATTGATATGCTTGCTCGTAAAAGCAATGTTATTTATACGCCGCTATTTATCGACGTTATTTATACGCCTGTTCATGAACTCCCGCTACGGCTCTACCGCTAGGGTCGTTCTGGTTCTTGAAAGAGGCATCCCAGGCAAGGGCTTCGGCAGTAGAGCAGGCTACGCTTGGCACGCTAGGTACACTCTTGGCAGCGCTGTCGCTTGGGAAATGCTCGGCGAAGATAGAGCGATAATAATACTCCTCCTTGTTCTGTGGAGGATTGATAGGGAATCGCTCGGCAGCATGCGCCATCTGCTCGTCGCTGACGGCTGATGCGGTAATCTGCTTCAGGGTATCAATCCATGAATAGCCCACTCCATCGGAGAACTGCTCCTTCTGTCGCCATGCTACTTCCTCCGGAAGCAGATCGGCAAATGCCTCACGAACCACCTTCTTCTCGATGGTCTTATCCGGACACATCTTCAAAACCGGGTTCATGCCCATCGCTACATCCAGGAACTCCTTGTCGAGGAAAGGCACACGACCCTCAATGCCCCATGCCGCCAGACTCTTGTTGGCTCTCAGGCAATCGTAGAGATAGAGTTTGCCGAGCTTGCGCACGGTTTCCTCATGGAAAGCCTTGGCATCCGGTGCCTTGTGGAAGTAGAGATAACCTCCGAACACCTCGTCGGCACCCTCACCGGAAAGTACCATCTTGATACCCATGCTTCGGATGACTCTCGCCAGGAGATACATCGGGGTAGAGGCACGCACGGTGGTAACATCGTAGGTCTCAATGAAATAGATGACATCACGGATGGCATCCAGACCTTCCTGGATGGTATAGTTGATTTCGTGATGCACGGTTCCGATGTGCTCGGCTACCAATCGTGCCTTTGCCAAATCAGGCGCACCCTTCAAACCTACGGCAAAGGAGTGAAGTCGAGGCCAGTATGCCCTGGTTTCGCCCCCATTCTCAACACGGGTAGAAGAGAATTTTTCGGCTACGGCAGAGATGACGGAAGAATCGAGACCACCACTCAGCAATACACCGTAAGGAACATCGCTCATCAGCTGGCGCTTAACCGAAGCCTCCAGGGCATCATGGATTTCCTTTACCGCAGCCTTTTCCTGAGGTTCCGCATCCTTCAGCTGGGCTTCAGCCTTCTTCTTATCATCAATCTGATATTTCTTCTGCATGGCAGCGTATTCAAACCAATCACGGGTATAGTAACGCTTCATGCCAGGGTTCTTGCTGTAATAATAATGACCTGGGAGGAATGGCTCGTAATGATCGCACTGACCTTCCAGCGCCTTCAACTCGCTTGCTACCAGCACTTTTCCATCTTTATCATAACCAATATAAAGAGGAATTACGCCGATAGGGTCGCGGGCAATGAGGAACTCATCACGCTCAGCATCGTAAAGGGCAAAGGCAAAGATACCGTTCAGCTCTTCAAGCATCTTGGAGATACGGGCGTGGAGCGCATCCTCACCTTTATATATTAAGGTATCAAAGTCGGAATCTGCTCGCATCTCACGATAGAGAGAAAGAATCACCTCACAGTCGGAACCGGTCTGATACTGGTATTTGCCAGCAAAACGGGCACGGATATTCTGATGATTATAAATCTCACCGTTTACGGCAAGCACCTGTTTCTTGTCTGGTGCAAACAAAGGTTGGCGACCACTTTCCGGGTCAACAATGCTCAGACGCTCATGTGCCAGGATAGCAGAACCACCACAGTAGATTCCGCTCCAGTCTGGTCCGCGATGGCGGATCTTCTGACTCATACGAAGCGCTTGCTGTCGCAATTCAGGAGTTTGCTCCTGAATATTGAAGATAGATACGATTCCACACATAATATCTTTTCCTTTCTTTTACGGTTATTTTTATCTCTTTTTACCTAAAACAAATAACATTTTGTTATGTTTCGGCTGCAAAATTACTACTTTTTGTCAATATACAAAAGATTTTCATTACCTTTTGTCTTAAGAAAAGGTAGATAATAACACATCAACACACATCAATACGCTTTATCTTTCATTCTGAAAGAATAAACCCTATTATTCATTTCAAAATAACACAAAGAGAGAAAAACAAGATAGAAGCATTAATTCCGCAGAAATCCATACGCCCTGAAAGGGCAGAAGCTCCTAGCCCAGGGCACCGCCCTGGGTGTAGTGGTTGGTGCAATGCGCCCTGTAAGGGCAAAAGCTTTAAAATACGAAGCAAATTCAAAGCTTTTGCCCTTACTATTATATTTGCACTTGGAAAAATAAAGAGGTGAAAAT
>ERZ1023965.179-NODE-179-length-14922-cov-16.735253_pt1 | contig 14922 bp, 13 predicted proteins | sample MGYA00380428_ERZ1023965 | MGnify/ENA primary metagenome ERZ1023965 (study PRJEB33179, sample SAMN07449054) | human gut metagenome | biome: Human-gut; feature: Human associated habitat; material: Faeces | host: Homo sapiens | place: India:Kasaragod | collected...
GTCACTTCATCTTCTTCTTCATTCTTTGCCTGAATGGAGAATGGAATGCTCTTACTGCGTATTCTTGTCTCAAAATTAGGAAAATGATGCCGTCGTGCAAAGTTACAGTATTTTTTTGAGATATGCAATACGGAATTGAACGGATACTTACATTTCTTTTGAATGAAGAAAATCAAGCTTTATGATTATCAGCAGAGAATGCTGGAGGAAATCATTAACGTGCTGACCACGAAGGAGATAACCCGTTACCGCAAGAAGAAGGGTTATGAAGAAGGTAACTCGGTCGTCGTGCAGATGCCTACGGGTACGGGAAAAACCTACGTGATGGCTTCGGTGGTGAAATGGTTTCTGGATAACTACGAGAAGGGTGAGGTGTGGATTGTTGCGCACCGCCGTGAACTGGTGGAGCAGATGCAACAGACACTGGACAGATTCTGCCTGGACTATGGGGAGAAAGAAATGGTGCTGAAAGCCAAAGTAAGAATCCGTGTGCTCTCTATCCAATGGCTCGGCAGGCATATCGGGGATTTGAAAAAGGTGGATTGCATACCGGGGATGATCGTGGTGGACGAAGCTCATCATGCCCTGGCACGCTCTTACAAAGACCTGTTTGACCGCAACAGGGATGCTTTGAAACTGGGAATGACAGCAACGCCTTGCCGTATGAAGAGGGAGTCGTTCGGTATGCTGTTTGAGCGTCTTATAAGCTCTCCATCTACCAAGGATTTCATCAAACGTGGGTATCTGGCACCCTATGACTATGTGGTCATCGGACAGTTCTCGCAAGACCAGCTGACCATCAACTCTTTGAAAGGACGTGGCAGTGATGGTGACTATTCCATCAAGGAGATGGATGAGAAACTGAATGTGCCTCAATCCATCAAGCGACTGTATGAGAGCGTAGTGAAGCATGCCGACGGAAAGAAGGGTATCGTATATGCCATTGACATCGACCATGCCCAGATGATTGCCTCATATTACAAGGCGATGGGTATCAGGGCGGTGGCTCTGGACAGCAAGACTCCTGCCAAGACCCGTCAGCGAATGGTGGAGGCATTCAGAATGGGTGACCTGGACTGCATGGTGAACGTGAACCTCTTTGATGAGGGGTTCGACTGTCCGGATGTGGAGTATATCCAGATGGCTCGTCCTACACTCTCGCTAGCCAAGTATCTGCAGATGGTGGGGCGCGGGTTGCGCATCAATCACAAGCAGAAGGATAAGGTATGCATGATCATAGACAATGTGGGTAACTACCGTAAGTTTGGTCTGCCTGACAGGGAGCGGAACTGGGCATCGATGTATGCCGGACTGAGAGCCGGAAAGGGAACCATTCCGCCTTCTGCCAAAAAGACAAAGGGTGTGATCGTACCCAACAATGACATGGTATTTGTGGCGCAGTATGACAAGAAGAAAACGGAGCTTAGCAGCAAGCAGCGCTATGAATATCTGCAGGATGTGAAACCCTTTGAGAAATCTGGAAGATGGGGACTCCGTGTGGGGGATGATATCATCCTGCAGCCGGTATATAGGAAAATCCATGATTTCATAGGTGGTTTTGCCATCTTTGAGATTGCTCCCAACAGGGTGGGTATCCTGATCAGGAACGGCAAGGTGTATTATCCTGCAAATTATCAGGAAATCAAAATCCTCTCCGGCAACCGTGCCTTGCTCACAGAGAATGTCATCCATACCGAAGAGGTGAAACTGGATACGAAATGGGGATATTAACATATAGCACCGCATAACTATATAAAGTAGTTATGGCGGTGCTATTTTTGTATGATAGATTTCGCTTTTTCAGAAAATATCCGAATGTGAATTACAAAGGATACTCCTCGAAAGCATAGAGTACAGTGCTTAAATAACGCTCGCCAGTATCTGGTAAGAGGGCTACAATCTTCTTGCCCTTGTTCTCAGGACGCTTCGCAATCTCGGTGGCTGCAAAGGCGGCGGCACCTGATGAGATTCCTACCAGCAGACCCTCGGTCTGAGCCAGGTCACGACCTGCCTTGATGGCATCATCGTTCTGAATGTCCAATACCTCATCGATATATTCTGAAGAGTAGGTCTCTGGAACGAAGCCGGCACCGATGCCCTGAATCTTGTGAGGACCGCTCTGTCCGCCGTTCAATACAGGCGATGTGGCAGGCTCTACGGCAATCACCTTCACGTTAGGATTCTGCTCCTTCAGGTACTTGGCGATACCCGAAATGGTTCCACCGGTACCTACACCGGCTACGAAGATATCAATCTCGCCATCGGTATCAGCCCAGATTTCTGGTCCAGTTGTGGCATAGTGCTTTGCAGGATTGGCTGGGTTGGTAAACTGTCCCAGAATCACGGAACCCGGAATGGAATCGCGGAGCTCCTCGGCAGCCTTGATGGCACCAGGCATTCCGTCCTTACCGCTGGTCAATCTCACTTCTGCACCGTAAGCCTTCACCAGGTTTCTGCGCTCCACACTCATGGTTTCAGGCATGGTGAGGATGAGGTGGTAGCCCTTTACGGCTGATACCAGAGCCAAACCTACACCCGTGTTACCGCTGGTTGGTTCGATGATGGTGGCACCTGGTTTCAGGATGCCCTTCTGCTCAGCGTCTTCGATCATCGCAAGGGCGATACGATCCTTTACGCTTCCGCCAGGATTGAAGAATTCTACCTTAGCAATTACAGGAGTCTCCAAACCCTTGGATGCTGAATACTTACCCAATTCTACCAATGGGGTCTTACCGATTAAATCAGTAATCTGCTTATATATCTTTGCCATAATTGTACTCTAATTTAAATCATTCATATTTTTACTTTACGTAGGTAAATGCCTCATCGAGTGCCTCAATCAGGTCGTCGATGTTCTCGATACCGATGCTCAATCGAACAGTAGAAGGATAGATGTGCTGCTCCTCCAATTCCTCTGGGCTCAACTGAGAGTGAGTGGTTGTTGCTGGGTGGATAACCAGTGACTTCACGTCGGCTACGTTAGCCAGCAAAGAGAAGATGCGCAGGTGGTCGATGAACTCCCATGCCTCTTTCTCGCCGCCCTTGATATCGAAGGTGAAGATAGAACCACCGCCGTTAGGGAAGAGTTTCTTGTAAAGCTCGTGGTCTGGATGAGAAGGAACGGCTGGGTGATTAACCTTAGCCACCTTAGGGTTATTCTCCAGATACTCTACTACCTTCAATGCATTCTGAACGTGACGCTCTACACGGAGGCTCAATGTCTCCAAGCCCTGAAGAAGAATCCAGGCATTGAATGGAGAGATGGTTGCACCGGTATCACGAAGGATGACCGCACGGATTCGGGTTACGAAGGCTGCTGCTCCGGCTACATCTGCGAATACGGCACCATGATAAGATGGGTCTGGCTTAGCGAGAGTAGGGAACTTATCGGCATTTGCCTTCCAGTCGAACTTACCGCCATCTACGATGACACCACCGAGAGATGAACCGTGACCGCCGATGAACTTGGTTGCAGAGTGAACCACGATATCTGCTCCGTGCTCGATAGGGCGGATGAGGTATGGGGTGCCGAAGGTGTTATCGATAATCAATGGGATGTTGTGGCGATGAGCAATCTCTGCCAACTTATCGATATCGGTTACATCAGAGTTCGGATTTCCGAAGGTCTCAGCATAGAGAGCCTTGGTATTGTCCTGGATGGCAGCCTCTACCTGCTCGAAGTTGCGAGGATCCACGATGGTGTAGCTGACACCCTGTGTGGATAATGTATGAGTGATGAGGTTATAAGTACCACCATAGATGTTGTCGGCAGCTACGATGTGGTCGCCATTCTGAAGGATGTTCTGCAGAGCGTAGGTAACGGCGGCAGCGCCAGAAGCGACAGCCAAACCTGCTACACCACCCTCGAGGGCAGCCACACGGTCTTCGAATACACCCTGAGTAGAGTTGGTCAAGCGACCGTAGATGTTACCTGCGTCACGGAGTCCGAAGCGATCGGCAGCGTGCTGAGAGTTGCGGAACACGTAACTTGTGGTCTGGTAGATAGGCACCGCACGAGCGTCGGTAGCTGGATCTGGATTTTCCTGACCTACATGCAACTGAAGTGTCTCAAAGCGAAGTTTCTTTTCTGTACTCATAATCTATGTCCTTTCTTAAATTTTACGTTAATATTCAATCTTATTCATTTATATAAATATGTCGCCCAGAAATCAGATTGATGTTCTCTCTCTGAAAGACATTCTTCTGAAAGACATTCTGATGTCCTTCTGAAAGTCATCATGCTGTTTGTTCTGATTGACGCTGCAAAGGTACGGCGATTTTTTGGATTCTGAAATAGCATATGAGTAGTATTCCTGCTACCACGTTTGTGGTATTCGGGCATTTTTTAGCAGAAAAATGGGCAAAATTACCCAATTTGGCCGTGTTTTGTTACCCAATTTGGCCGTGATTTGCGAATTTCGTTACCTAATTTGGCTGTGATTTGTTACCCAATTTGGCTGCGATTCGTTACTTAATTTGGCTATGTTTCACTTCCGAGTTTGGCCGGTAAACAGCAAAAAGTGGCGATAGGTGTGCGTAATCTATGTTTTTTTATGAGATTACGCACACCTATCGCCACTTTTTTCGATTTTTTTGATAAATCCTAGGCTTGCGGCTAAATGCTGAAATTGTGGGCTTTTTTCACAAATTCCCGAATTTGGCATTGTTTAATTCCCGAATTTGGCTGATTATTTTTCCCGAATTTGGCCATTTTTAATTCCCGAATTTGGCAGAATAAAAAACTGTCCTCATCTGAATGGGGGTATCAGATGGGGACAGTTTCAGTTATGTTTTGCTACATTACAGCTATATTTCTGCTACATTGCAGCTATGTTACAGTCTGAATCCTAAGCCGATGGTCATCGGGTAGCACTCGGGAGCCTTGGTCTTGTTGAGCAGCGGGGTTATTCCGGCACGGGCGTAGAGCATCACTCCTGAGTAGCCGGCACGGGCTTCCAGGTTCAGGCCGATAGGGTTGAGGTTGATATCGCCCGTTTCGGTATGCTTGTGCTTGCCTATGAAGTAGCGGGAATGCTCATGCCAGCGGTATTCTACCGATGGACCTAACGCCAGGAATGCATCATGGCATCCTATGCGCTTCTGCCACTCCAGCATGATAGGCAGGCGGAGCACATTGTAGCTGATATAGCTTTTCTTCAGCGTCTCGCCTTCTATCGGAGTCATTGCTGATACCCCGTTTTCGGTGCTTAATACATAATTGTCCTTGAAATGGTGGTGTACCTGTCCGATGGAGAGAGAGGAGGTGAGCGCTATTTCGTTGGAAAGGCGGAAGCAGAGACTGGTGAGGGTGATGCCCCATTCCCACGACTTGGAGTCGCGACTGTGCATCTCGCTGTTGCCTCCCATGCTTCCCCTGCTGCCTGGCAACTGGCTGCAGCCGAAGAAGAAGGTTGGATAATGACTCTCCAGACTGCGCTTACGCTTGCTCAAGGTCTGAGGGATGAAAGGCGAGGTGACGAATACCTTTTCTACTTCCTGTCCATCTACGAATTGGGTCTCTGAAATCTTGGTCATCTCGTTGCCGTTCATCTTATATATCTTCACAGAAGTCTGTTCACCATCCTGCTTGATGACGATGTTCTGGTCGTTCACTCTGATTGTGGTATCGTTAGCCTCTACCGAGGCTGGTGCACTGTTGCTGTTGGTTTCAGCAAGGGCGAAGGCTGGCATCATGGCAGCCATCATCATTACGTTTTTGATATTCATAATACTATATTTTATGTTGTTTCTTATTCTTATTGAGAAGATTCCAGAAGGAAGATGTTGTTTCTATCTTCTGGAATAGCAGAGTTTCATGATATCTTCGGGCGACAGGTCGCCTTCGATATAAATCACGGTTCCCTTGCTTTCACTCGGATTGCTGAAGAGGATGAAGCGGTTGTCGCCATTGCTCAAGGGGGCCATCATGTAATAGCCGCTCACCATCTTGCCATTCTCCACCACCTCTCTGATTTTCTTTGCAGCCTTGCGGTCGGACTTCAGATAGTGGGCTATTTCCGTGGCATGGTACTTATATACCAGGCTCTTGTATATCTTGAGTTTGTAACCTTTGAGTTGCGTATTCTGCATCGTAACCATCTTGCATCCCTTGGCGTGTCCGAAGCGTTGGAATATACTTTTTACGTACAGCCCCTCCTGGGCATTAGCCGAAATCGAGGCTACCACGATAAGAAGCAGTCCGATGAAGAAGCGTTTTATCAAGTTGCATCGTTTCATATTCTATACCTTAATTATATATATTATACTTTATATTATATTTATAGTTGAATTTATGGTTTCATCTAAAAGATGAATTTATTGTTTCATCATATCCAGGGCACTGAATGGATCTTCGGAATCTGCCGAAACATCTTCCAGGGCATCTAGGGCTTCGTTATGAACGAACTCCTGGTCGGTATAAACCTTTCCATCGATAACTGCATAACATTTAGGCTGAGGCTGGGCTATCTTCTGGATGCCCACAATCAGGAATGCGATGATAGCGGCGGCTGCCACAGAAGTGCCGAAATATTTGAGCCATCTTCTTCGAGAAGCTTCCTCCTTTTCTATCTCCTTCTCTTCTTCTTTTAGAATTTGAGAATGATTCATCTGTTCGAATCCGATATAGCTGAAGAGGGCGCGATAGGATTCCCATTCTTCCGGAATATCATTACCATGCTCTTCGAAATATTTTCTGAGCGTTGCCTCTTCCTCATTGGATGTGGCACCATCCATATACTTGTCGAGCAAGTTCTCTATTCTTTTTATTTCATCATTCATAACTTTTCCTCCTACTTTATTTTGTTCTGTTCTGTTTCACGATATTCATATAGGTCTCTCTGATTTTGAGTCGGGCTCGGGAGAGATTCTTTCGGAGATTATCGGCAGTACATCCCGTTATCTGCATGATTTCATCGGCAGTATAGCCTTCTATCTCCTTCATGCGGAATATCTGCTGCTGCAAGGGCGGAAGCTGTGCCACTATCTGCTTGATGAGGTTTACCTCGTCCCGTTGCTCTGCCCGCCGGTCTTCTATGGGCACTTCCATCACCTTGTCGGTGGTGAAGTTCCGCTCCTCATGTCGGCACTGGTCATAAAACTTGTTGCGCATGATGGTGATGGCGAGCGCCTTGAGGTTATCTTCTGCCTGGATATTCTGGTGCATGTCCCACAGCCTGAGCATGACTTCCTGCACGAGGTCTTCGGCATTGTCGTCACTCTCAGTCAACCTTAGCGCATACGCTTTCAAGTCGCTGCGCATCGGTAGGATGATATGTTTGAATTCTTCTGTTCTCATAACCTTAACACTCTATAGACGTATGAAATTGAAAAATCGGACATCTTAAAAAAGATTTTTTTCAAAAAATGCTTTCTTTTTTCAAAGAAAAATAGTATTTTTGCAAGTGAAACATAAAATTTAGCAATCGAAAACATTAAAAAACTGAATGGCTTATGGCATCTGTAGTTTCTATTATTCCCATCGTGTTGCTGTTCATCCTGATGCTCGGCTTCAAGATGGCAGGTCATAAAAGCGCCTTGCTGACGCTCGTAATTACCGTTTTGCTCGCTCTCTTCGCTGCTTCGCCGCTAGGCATGATTGCCCCGGAACATGCGGAGGACAGCGTAATCGCCCTGACGGGATGGGCGGTGGTGGAAGGCATCCTGAAGGCAGTATTCCCGATTCTCATCATCATCCTGATGGCTATCTACAGCTATAATATCCTCGTGGAAAGCAAGCAGATAGAGGTAATCAAGAGGCAGTTTACATCGATTACCGATGATAAGGGACTGCTCGTGCTGCTCCTCGTATGGGGATTCGGCGGACTGCTCGAAGGTATGGCGGGCTTCGGAACGGCGGTGGCGATACCTGCCGCTATCCTCATCGGACTCGGATTCAAACCGATGTTCTCGGCTCTGGTTTCCTTAATCGGTAATACCGTGGCTACGGGATTTGGTGCCGTGGGTGTACCGGTTACTACGCTCTGTAACGAGGTGGCGGAAAGCGGATCGGCTTCGGCGGCACAGATTTGCGAGACTTCGGCTTTCGCCATCATCCAGCTGGCACCTCTCTTTATCATCCTGCCTTTCATCATCCTGACGCTTACCGATAAGCACAATCTTATCAAGAATCTCATCATCGCCCTCTGGGTGGGAGTGATTTCCGTGGTAGTGCAGTTTGTATGTGGCTATTATCTCGGTTCGGAGACTCCAGCCATCATCGGTTCGCTGGCAGCCATTATTGCCATCATCGCATACGCCAGGGTATTTGCCAGAAAGAGCAAGGTGCAGGATAAGGAAACCTTTACGCTTGCCGAGAGCCTGAAGGCATGGAGCGTTTACCTCTTTATATTGATATTCATCCTGGTTTCCGGCGCACTCTGTCCTCCGGTCAATGCTTTCCTCAAGAGTCATCTGGTGAGTGCGGTTCATCTGCCAGTGCTCGACAGCACCTTTAAGTTTGGTTGGATTTCCAATGCGGGCTTGATGCTCTTCCTGGGTGCTACGATTGGTGGATTGGTTCAGGGGTTGAGCCTTAAGCGATTGATGGTGATTCTTGCCCGTACCACGGTGAATCTGCGCAAGACGGTGGTGACCATCTGTTCGCTGATAGCCCTGGCAAGTGTGATGAACTATTCGGGAATGATTACTTCCATCGCCTCCGGACTGGTGGCTGTAACGGGCGACTTCTATCCTTTGGTAGCGCCGATGATTGGTGCCATCGGAACCTTCGTTACGGGTTCTGATACCTCTTCGAATATCCTCTTTGCCAAGCTCCAGGCTCATGTAGCCAACCAGTTGGGCATGACGGGACAGAGCACTTTCTTTGGTATGGAGGGTGGTCAGGAGAACTGGCTGGTTGCCGCCAATACCACGGGAGCCACGGGTGGCAAGATGATCAGTCCGCAGAGCATCGCCATCGCTACTGCAGCCTGCGATATGGAGGGGAAGGATGGAGAGATTCTCCGCTCGGCCATCCCATACGCCCTGCTGTATATCGTATTGGGCGGATTGATGGTTTATTTCGGTTGCTGATCTTCTTTTCTTATATAACAAAAACTGTCCTCATCTGTTATCTCAGATGGGGACAGTTTCAGTTTTATAAATCGACATTAAAGCTATCTAAGCATGTCTTTTCTCGTAAGCCAGACTGTGGTCGTGCTTGTCGATATCATGCTTCGACTTACTCTTTACTACGAGCCATACGCCGGAGAATACAAGGATGGCGGCAATCGCCTGCATACCCTTGAATACGGCGAGACCTACGATGACACTCACGGTGACTGATACCAGCGGCTGCACATAGTTATATACACTCACCACGGTAGGGCGCAGAGTCTTCTGACCAATCATCATGCAGATGTAGCCCAGATACGTGCCGAATAGAACTACGTAGCCCGTTTCCCACCAGGTGCTCATCGGAACATGGGCAAAGTCGATGCTCATTACGTGACTGATGGTGAAAGGCCATATCAGGACCGTTGCCCAGAGGAACATCCACTTGTTGATGGTAAAGAGCGAATACTTAGACAGCAGGTTCTTGAAGAGCGACAGGTAGAGGGCGAAGGAAAGCTGAGCCGACATACAGAGCAGGTCGCCCCAGATGTTTCCCACCTTGGCATTGCCAGCCGTGGCACTTGTCATGATGATGATGACGGCACCAGCACATCCCATCAGTACACCGAGCGCCTTCTTCCAGGTGATAGGCTCCTTCAAAATCAGGAAGGAGAGAACCATGGCGAAGATAGGCATCGAGGTGGTCATAATGCTGGAATTGCTAGGCGAGGTCATGTTCAGACCGATGGTGTAAGAACACTGGTTGAACACGAGGGCGAAGAGTCCTGCAGCAGCAAACTTGAAGATGTCTTTTACTGGAACATGCTCTTTCTTGGTGAAGAGCGAGGTGAGCCAGAAGAGAATGGCGCCACCCAATACGCGGAAGCTCACCAGGTCGATGCCGTCGATGCCGTGAAGCATGGCATCCTTGCCTACGGGAGCCATCAGTCCCCAGAATGCGCCGGAACAGAAGAGGCACAGGTGGGCGATAAGAGGTCGTTTGTTATCCATTTTTCCTTATTTCTATTTAAAACTTCCTATTTTTGAATAAAATCGGGTGCAAAGGTACAAAAATTCGAGGAATTTTGCTATATTTGCGGTATGTTTTTTAGAAGTTAAAGAAGTTAATAAGTTAAAGAAGTTAAGACAATCGTCTTTTTCTGTTCTTGACTATTAAAGATAGGAGAAGATCTTATGCAGAAATATGCTGATTATATCAAACAGATAGAGATAGAATCTCTCTGGAGCGGTACCAAACATATTCTTTGGAACCTCGACCGCCGTGTCAATATCCTGAGTGGTGTAAACGGCGTGGGCAAGAGTACTATATTGAATAAGGTGGTAAAGGGTCTGGCGGCTGGCGGCGAATTCCCTAGTCACATGATCAAGGGCGTGCATCTGAAGGTGGAGCCGGAGGAGGCGAAGTGGATTAGATATGATGTAATCCGATCGGTAGATAGACCGCTGATGAATGCCGAGATGATCAACAAGATAGACCTCACCCTGGTTACCGAACTCGACTGGCAGCTCTTCCAGCTGCAGCGCAAGTATCTGGATTATCAGGTGAACATCGGCAACCGTATCATCGCCGTGCTTCAGAGCGGCGAACCGGATGCCGCCTTCAAGGCTCAGCAGCTGAGCGAACCGAAGAAGATGTTCCAGGATATCGTAGATGGTCTTTTCCAGGATACCGGCAAGACCATCATCCGTACTGCCAACGAAATCCGCTTCAACCAGATAGGTGAGCAGCTCTCGCCTTATCAGCTCTCGGCTGGTGAGAAGCAGATTCTCGCCATCCTCCTTACCGTGCTGGTGGAGGACAACCAATCTTATGTCCTCTTTATGGATGAGCCGGAAATCAGCCTTCACTTCGAATGGCAGAAGCAGCTCATCGGTCTGGTGCTGAAACTCAATCCGAACATCCAGATCATCATGACTACCCACAGTCCTGCCGTGGTGATGGACGGATGGACAGACCGGGTGACGGATGTGAGCGACATCACAATATAAGTGAAAAAGAAGTATTATGGCTAAACGTTTAACCGATAACATCAACTCGCTTTACTTCGAGGCTGCCAACAGGATGACCTCGAAGAAGGCTCGGCGCAAGATCGTAGCTTACGTCGAGAGCTACGATGATGTCTTCTTCTGGCGGTCGGTATTGGGAAAGTATGAGGATGACACGCGCTATTTCGAAATCATGTTGCCTACCCGCGATAACCATCTCGACCGCGGCAAGAAGGCGGCTATCGGAAATATGCTCAAGGGGGTGGGCAAGGATATGATAGCCTGTGTGGATGCCGACTATGACTATCTGCGCCAGGGTACCACCGAGGCTTCCCAGCAGATGCTGGAGAATCCTTATATCTTCCATACCTACGCTTATGCCATTGAGAATTTCCAGTGTTATTCCAAGGGTTTGCACGAAACCTGCGTGATGGTGACGTTGAACGATACCCATATCTTCGATTTCGAAAGATTCATGGAGGCGTATTCCCGTACGATATGGCCGCTCTTCGTGTGGCATCTTCTCTTCTATATCCGTCATCGCAAGATGTCGATGCATTTTGATATGGCAGAGTTCGACAAGGTCATCGTATTGCCATCAGTCAGAATCCAGGACCCTCAGCAGGCTATCAATTATCTTGCCAAGAAGGTGAGGGCGAAGCTTTTCCAGCTGGAGCGCCGCTTCAAGACGTTCAAGGATGAACTGCCGGATATGATCCAGTATCTGAATAATCTGGGGGTAAACGAGCATAACACCTATTTATATATACAGGGTCATCATCTTTTCGACCTGGTGGTTTGCCCTTTGGTGCAGACGGTCTGCGATACCCTTCGCAATGTCAGGGAGAATGAAATCCGTGATAGGGCTGTCCATTCCGAACAGGCAAGAACAGAGATGGCTTGCTACGAGAACAGTCTGGGCAAGGTGAAAATGATGATGAAGAAGAATACCTTCTACCAGTTCTCTCCGGAATTCCAGAAGATTCAGGCGGATGTAGAAAGATTTTTAGAAAATTGATATGAGGAAGATAGCTGTCTTATATAAGATGAATTTTTATAATTTGTGGTTGGGCTAAATGTGAGTCACTCGAAAACCGGTTCCAACTCAATGAAACCGGCTTTCGAGTTCTCGTTTTTACAGTGCCTTCAGCGAGAAGGCATAGTCGTAGTCTATTCGTCCATGACTGCCTATATTGTCGAGCCATGCTACTTCCTGATGGCTGATTTCCGAGATTGTGCTTGGCGTTTCATTCTTGAATGTTTCATAGACCTTAGCGAGACAACTTAGTTCTTCTTCACTGAGACTTGCTTCGTCAAATTCCAATGCTGACACAAGTTTTGTTCCACTGTTTCCATTCTTGCTTTCGATAGGCATTTGCTCTATATCATCCACGAGACTATACACTCGGTCCCATCGCTCTGGGACTGGTCCGTAAGGTACTGCCTTAAATACTAAGCCTGTCAATCCTAATCCTCTGCTCCTGTAGGCAAGAAAGTCGGCATAAAAGAGAAGTTTGTTCATTTGTGTAACGAAGACTCCGTTAAATTTCTCTATGAAGTACAGCATCGTGTTTTTTAATTTGCTCATTGAAGGCAGGGCATAGCCATTCCATTGATTTCTCCCATCGGTAGTAAAAATCAATTGTTTGATAAGTTTCGAGGTGTTTGATTCATTTTCTAATTCCTCGATACACAACATAATCTTGTCGTATTCCTCTGTATTCAGCAAGTTTTTGGCAGCTTCAACAAATGTGGCAAACACAGCAGGTACTTGTATGGTCTTCAGTATCCTTCCGTTTGTAAGACTTGGCATATCACCATTCTCGTACAGTCGATATTGGTTTTCACCGAACCCCAATATCACTGACATCTTGGTGGCCGACAGACCATATTTTCTGCGTATACTGCGTATCTCGTCAGGGAATGGAATTCCATACTTAGTACGATATTGATTATATATCTGCATTGTATTGGCGGTATCCAATTCTGTTGTTGTAAACAGTTCGTGTGTATCTACGCACTGATAGCTAAGAAAAGTGTATTCGAACTTTTCTTTTCTGAAAACTGCTGTTCGTTTCTCCGAATGCAGTACTACATTTCCTCCTGTAAATGGACTTTTCATCATTTCTTCTTTTATTTGAATTGATAAACCAGTTTATACTCTGCGACATGGAAAGAGATGCACACGGCGCTATTGTTAGCGATGCCCATCGAAATTTTGATATAGACATCCTGCGATTTTACTTTCTTTCCAAACACCCATAAATCTGCCACTTTGTTAAGCGTGTCTTCTAAGGGACCTTCTACGAAATCATCAACTTCTAGGTTCTTGATGATTTCGAGACGTTTGAGGGCTGTAATTTCCAAGTCCAATAGGGCTTGAGTATTTTTTCCTCTATCGTCACGGAAGATTATGCCAAATATTTTAGCTTTGTCCTTGAAACGCTTTAGAAATAGCGAGACTTCATCTTCTTTATTCATTGTTTGATATTTGTTTTGTGCTGCAAAGATACATTTATTAGTTGAAAAAAACAAATTATTTTTCTTTATTTTCAACTTTTTAGTTGAAAATGTTTGTTTTGGGATATTGAATGGAAAAAGTAAAAAGGTCCAACCGGCTTTTGTTATGTATCTGATGTCGGTTGGATCTTTGGTCTTATACGTATGTCTCCAGAAACACCTGAGATTTCCCAGCTCTCATCTACTTTCTCTTGCTTCACGTCAAGATGCTTGAAAGCGATGATCTTGTTGCTACCCTAGATGGTGGATACAAGATACGGCTCGTTCATATACATACACAGAACTTATATCCAACAACTCATCGTCCACCAGCTGATTTCCGCTTGCACAACAGGTGTTGGGCGAGCGCATATCAGCTGTTATGCAAGCGCACAACAGCTGTTGGGCGGCTGAAAATATAGGCTTCTCCGGCTTATAGTATTAATTCTTCCGGCAACAAGTAATGGTTACTCCGAAGACTTTTCACTTAAAACCGATGCAACAACAATAGTACTTACAAGCAACAGCGATAGTACTGACGAGGTGTAAAGCGGCTTGTAGCGCTTATTGCCACACTATGGCACAAAACGATACGTCGTGAGCTGGTAAAAAACACACTCTTTTTAAACTCTTCACCAAATCGGCTGAAACCCCGATAAACACTGGGGTTGCGAGAGGTGAAGAGTGTTTTTGGAAGTGGCTTACTCTGCTTTATCTCTGTCATCGGACAATCGTTTCCGCTCTCTTTCAAAGTTTTCTAGGAAGTGAATTTCTACAGGAGAAAGGTCATCCTTTGTTCGTTCTTTGAATTTGTCGTATTCGGTATCAGCCTTTTCCTTTGCCAACTTTGCAGATATCTTACCTGCATGGGTAAGTATGTCTTTTCGAGAGATACGGAGAAAGTCGTCTAGTATGTATTTCCGCTGCGGTATGCCCATGTACAGAATAGTGCATTTTGTTTTGTACCGTCTTGAAGAACTTTTGGGTCATTTCCACACGAGGGTCATAGTCGATACTGAGCGCATAGATTTCCAGAACTTTGCGATAGAATACCTTTTCACTAGAACGGATGTCCCTAATTCTTGCTAGAAGTTCATCGAAATAGTTACCGCCGCCTGCACGTTTCAATAAGTCGTCGTTTAAGGCAAACCCCTTCACGATATAGTCCTTTAGCACTTTGGTTGCCCAAATTCGGAATTGTACACCGCGATAAGAATGAACACGATAGCCTACGCTGATAATCATGTCGAGGTTGTAATATGATACAAGATGTTTTTGTGTCTTACCTTCTATAGCTCCATGTTTTGTGAGGGTGTGTCATAAGTCTGTGACGCACCCCTTTTTATTTTTTGCCTTTTCACA
>ERZ1023965.185-NODE-185-length-14172-cov-16.751718_pt1 | contig 14172 bp, 10 predicted proteins | sample MGYA00380428_ERZ1023965 | MGnify/ENA primary metagenome ERZ1023965 (study PRJEB33179, sample SAMN07449054) | human gut metagenome | biome: Human-gut; feature: Human associated habitat; material: Faeces | host: Homo sapiens | place: India:Kasaragod | collected...
ACATATTTAGTTTAACCATCCTAAAGGTGACAACTTTTTCACGTATAAGACAGTTGTTGCAGCACTTGGATACAGGTGAGCGACAGGTCGTCTTTATAGATGAACTGCCATGGATGGATACACCTAGGTCTGGCTTTCTTCCTGCTTTCGAGAACTTTTGGAATGGATGGTGCAGTGGCAGAGATAACATCATGCTGATCGTTTGTGGCAGTGCTACCTCATGGATTCTTAGCAATTTGTCGAGAAACAAAGGTGGACTTTATGGCAGATTGACTGCAGAAATCAAACTGTCTCCTTTTACCTTGCGAGAGTGTGAAGAGTATTTTGAGCATACTCAAATCCAAATGAGCCAATATGATATCTTGCAAAGTTATATGGTGTTTGGAGGCATACCTTATTACATAAGCTATTTCCAGAAAGGATTGAGCTTCGAGCAGAATGTGGATAAGATTCTGTTTGGTAGCAAGCCTCGTTTGCGTGATGAGTTCAACCGGCTTTTTGCTGCCATCTTCAATAATCCAGAGGATAGCAAGAAGGTAGTCAGGCTGTTGGCTACTCGTCATGCAGGTTTCACTCGTGAGGAAATCAGTAAAGCCACCGGTATTCCTTTGGGTGGTGGATTAACGAATACGCTTGCAGCTTTGGTGGAGAGTGATTTTATTATGAGATATCATCCTTATGGTAAGGCGAAGAGTGTGGAATGCTATAAGTTGATGGATAATTTCTGCCTCTTTTGGCTGAAATATGTGAAAGCCAATGCATGTGATGCAGGTTTTGCCAATGATAACATGACTTCAGACATCCTGAAGGCTTGGCATGGGGTGGCTTTTGAGGAGGTTTGTTGGCAACATATAGAGCAAATCAAGCGTGCTCTTCAGATTGCTGGCGTCAAATCTTCTGTTTCTGCCTGGAGTGTGAAGGGAGATGATGAACAGGAAGGCGTGCAGATTGACTTGTTGATTCTTAGGGATGACAACGTGGTCAATTTGTGTGAGATGAAGTTTGCCAGTGCTCCTTATCATATAAGTAAGGATGAAGAAATGCGTTTGCGCCATCGCATAGAGGCATTGAAGAGCACTTTGTCGCCCAAACAGACTGTTCATCTTACGATGATTACCACTTATGGTGTGGCGTATGGCAAGCATAGTGGAATTGTGCAGAAAGAGGTTACAATGGAGAATTTATTTAAGTGATCCCTGATTATTTGTCGGATTTCGACATTACTATTATTTTTACAGCTGATAATCAAATAATTAAAAAGATGCAAGAATATATCAGTAGAAATATCGACAAAGAGTTCATCGCTTGGAAAGACGATTCCATGCGCAAACCACTCTTGCTCCGAGATGCCAGACAGGTAGGAAAACGTCCTCGTTTATTTGGGCAACAGGTTGTTGCCCAAATCCTTCTTGTAATTGTGCAACAAGTTGTTGCATATTTACATCGTCTAATTTGGCAACAACTTGTTGCCAAATTGTAATTCGCTGATTACAAAGCTCATACCATGGCGAATATACATTAGATTACGATAGGAACTAAGGCTAATGCCATTTCGCCTACAAAGATAACTGATTTTTACGAGAAGAAACTGAAAATCAGGAATCTTTTTAAAGAAATCGGAGATTTGTAGAACTTTTATTCGGTGATTTGTGAAACTTTTATTCGGTGATTTATGGATTTTATCCTCAACCTTGATGCACTGTTTTAGTGCATCAAGAGTGATCACAGCTATCACAATAACAGTTATCACAGTTTTTACGGAGGAGGTATCTGAAGGGAAGGGAAATGTTAAATAGAATTTAACTATATATATTATTATTATAAATATATAATATATATAGTTAGTTCTGGAATGAGAAAAAGAAAAGTGTTTCGAGAAACTGTGATAACTGTTATTGTGATAGGTCTTTGATGGGGAGCCATGGTTTGCGATCTGCAAAGCTATGGGGGGAAGTTATCTCTAAAACTATGGTTTGTGATCTGCAAAGCTATGGTTTCTCTTTTTCAAAATTATGAGTTAGAATTATTAACGGGATTCGTATTCTGGGGCTGCTGAAAATCGGGGCTTATCACACCCTGATTTTTGGCGGTTACCTAAAAAAGCCGTACCTTTGCATCGTCAAAAATGAATTATTAACCCTTTAAAAAACTGATTGACTATGGGACAAGGAACTAGTAAGTATCGTAAGATTATGCGTACCCCTCAGACAGGTGAGAACGCTGGTAAGAAGCTTTGGTATGCTACTGCCGTGAGCGACCGTGAGATGAGTTTCGAGGACTTTGTGACTCATATTTCTGAGCACAACTCTCCATACAGCCGAGGCACCATCCACGGTGTGCTGATGGATACCCTCGACTGCCTGAAGCATCTGATTCTGGACGGCAAGAGCGTCCGTTTCTCCGACCTCGGACTGTTCTCCATCGGTATGACTTCACGTGGCGAGGTGAGCAAGGAGAAGGTGACGGCGGCTAGCGTGCAGGGCGTGCATCTTATTGTGAGAAACACAAAGACCTGGAGCAACGCCGAGCTGAAGAAGCTCACCAAGATCGTGGCATACGATGATTATACATCGGGAGCCGATGGCGGTGGTGGAACTGGGAATACACCGGGCGGTGGTACCAGCCAGGGTGCTGGCGGGGGTACCAGTCAGGGCGCTGGCGGGGGTACCAGTCAGGGCACTGGCGGCGAGACCAACAAGGATAACGGCGGAACCAGCCAGGGCGGAGACGGAACCGACAGCGGCGGCGACAACGTAAATTTTTAAATCTTGCTGATGCGGATTGCAAATCCGCAGAGCTCAAATAGGTTAGGACGTTTTTTAACGGCGGATTGCAAATCCGCCGAAACGCCTAACGGAATTAATCACTAAAAAAAACTGCTTATGAAGAAAGAAACCTGGAAAACTGTATTTCAGATAGTAATATCTATCTTGACCGCTATTGCCGCCTCTCTGGGCGTGACGAGCTGCATGTCGTAAAATTGCATGCCGTAGAGTTGCACAAGGATTCTTGAATTGAACAATTTACCAAAAAATTATTAAAAAAGGAGGGAACGTCGCCGTTCCCTCCTTTTTTTATGCTATCTAAAATAATACTTCTTGTATTCTATTTCGCTTATCAGCCTTAGCGGATGAACAGCAGCTCACGATACTTCGGCAAGGTCCAGAGTTCATCGGCTACCAGCAGTTCGAGTTTGTCGATCTGATAACGGATTTCCTCCATCTTCGGAGCTACCGTGTCATGATAGGCTACAGCCTTCTCACGCTCGCTCTCTATCTTGTTGGCTACCTTGCGGGCATCCACCAATGCCTCTACACCACGCTCTATCGACTCGGTGCGCTCGGCTATCTCACGGATGATCTTCACGTTGCGGGCAGTCAGCTTCTTGCCTTCCTCGCCACCGAAAATGTGAATCATACCCTCTACATTCTTTGCCAGACGGCTCTGATAATGGGTAGCCACTGGGATGATGTGGTTCATGGTCAGGTCGCCCATCACACGAGCCTCAATCTGAATCTTCTTGGTATAAGTCTCCCACTTCACCTCGTTGCGCGCCTTCAGCTCGCTCTCGCTCATCACGTTGGTCTTGGCAAACATCTCGATGCTCTCCTTGTCCAGGTAACGGTCGAAGACTACCGGGCAGGATGCCTCGCAGTCCAAGCCACGCTTCTGAGCCTCTTCCTTCCACTCGTCAGAATAGCCGTTGCCATCGAAGCGGATAGGCTTGCAGGTCTTGATATCCTCTCTTACGATGTCGATGATTGCCGAAGTCTGGTCCTCGCCCTTGGCTATCAAGGCATCCACACGAGCCTTGAAGTTCTCAAGCGCCTCAGCTACGGCTGCATTCAATACGATGAGAGAAGATGCGCAGTTTGCCTCAGAACCTACGGCACGGAACTCGAAGCGGTTGCCGGTGAAGGCGAATGGTGAAGTACGGTTGCGGTCGGTATTGTCGATCATCAGCTCCGGAATCTCAGGGATATCCAGCTCCATTCCCTTCTTGCCAGCCAGGGCGAAGAGTTCCTCCTTGTCAGCCTTCTCGATATGGTCGAGCAGATCGGTGAGCTGCTTGCCCAGGAATGAGGAGATGATGGCTGGAGGTGCCTCGTTGGCTCCCAGACGGTGGGCATTGGTAGCACTCATGATGGATGCCTTCAGCAGTCCGTTGTGCTTATAGACACCCATCAGGGTCTCTACGATGAAGACTACGAAGCGGAGGTTATCCTCAGGAGTCTTGCCTGCCGCATGCAGCAGCACGCCGGTATCGGTGCAGAGGCTCCAGTTGTTGTGCTTGCCGGAACCGTTGACGCCAGCGAATGGCTTCTCGTGCAGGAGCACACGGAAACCGTGCTTGTGAGCCACACGCTTCATCAGACTCATCAGGAGCATGTTGTGATCTACTGCAAGATTGCATTCCTCATAGATAGGTGCCAGCTCAAACTGGTTAGGAGCCACCTCGTTATGGCGGGTCTTGCAAGGGATGCCAAGTTCGAGTGCCTGGATTTCAAGATCCTTCATGAAAGCCTGCACACGCTCAGGGATGGTTCCGAAATAATGGTCGTCCATCTGCTGGTTCTTAGCCGAATCGTGGCCCATCAGGGTGCGTCCGGTGAGCATCAGGTCGGGACGTGCCGAATAGAGGCTCTCATCTACCAGGAAGTACTCCTGCTCCCATCCGAGATTGGTCTGCACCTTCTTTACCTGTGGGTAGAAGTAGTGGCACACCTCGGTAGCCGCCTCGCTCAGGGTATGGAGCGAGCGGAGCAATGGAGCCTTGTAGTCCAGCGCCTCACCTGTATAAGATATAAAGATGGTAGGGATACAGAGGGTATCGTCGATGATGAACACTGGCGATGTAGGATCCCATGCAGAATAGCCGCGAGCCTCGAAGGTGTTACGGATACCGCCGTTAGGGAAAGAGCTGGCATCCGGTTCCTGCTGCACCAGCAGCTTGCCGGAGAACTCCTCTATCATACCACCCTTACCGTCGTGCTCCACGAAGGCATCGTGCTTCTCGGCAGTACCTTCTGTCAATGGCTGGAACCAGTGAGTATAATGTGTTACCCCGTTTTCCTCAGCCCAGAGCTTCATGCCGGCAGCCACGGCATCCGCGATGGAACGGTCCAGACGATTACCGTTGTCTATCACATCGATGAGTTTCTCGTACACATCAGATGGCAGATACTTGTACATCTTCTGGCGGTTGAATACATACTTGGCGAAGTACTCCGAAGGGCGCACCTTAGGAGTTTCCACCTCAACAGGTCTCTTTTTAAAGGCCTCGGCTACAACCTCAAATCTCAAATTAGCCATTCTTCTTTTATAATTTTATAAGTTTGCGGGTGCAAAGTTACGAAATAATTGGCTAACTGCTACCATTTTGCCCGTTTTTTTATGTATAATTCAAACTTTTCTTATTTTGATTACAGGATTCTGCCCACAATCTGGAACTTGAGCACAGGACAGAACTGAATTTTATCCACGATATCGGCGATGTCGCCGCCATCTTCACCCATCGAATCATTGAAAGCTTTCCTGACATCTACCTCCGAGCCGTTCTGATAGATTTTCAGCTTGCCCATATACTGGCAGCCGATCTCCCAGCGGAAACCCAGACGGTTCTTGGGAACCACTCTTCCGAAGCCCAGACCGAGATAAGGGCGGAAGGAATTGCAGCGCAGGTCGGCATTGATATCACCATTCTTGTCGAACTTGATATTGTAATCCGAGAGTTCCGCACCTACGTTTTTCAGAATCTCATCTGAATATTCAGGATATTTACTGATAAACTGCGCCAGATCATCGCTGTGACCGCTCAACTTGGCAAGCTTGGCACCGCCGAAAGCGAAGCCGGCAGCCACGAAGAACTTGCTGTTGCCGCCGAAAGGATAGATATTCGCCTTGGCAAGAAAGGCTGTACGGGAGAAATCAGCATCAATATCCACCTCGGAATCAGGAATCCTTACTGTCTGTCCCTGAACGATGATAGAGGCATCTGTCGTTATGTTCGCCTTACCAGAAATCTTGAGTATCTTAGGCCGAATATCCACGCCTGCCTCCAACTCCACGAAATTGGAAACAGGAGCCGCCACACCTATGCTGATACCTTCGGTACCCACGCCTGCATTCAGACCCACATGATTGAATGCAGATCTCTTGAACTGTGCAAACCCACTTGTTGCAAATACGAGGCACAAAATGGCCATCATCAAAATCTTTTTCATCATTTCCATTATTTTTTAAATAGTTAGTATTCACACCTCACACACGTTATTTCTTCTTGCTTGCCTTCCACTCGAAGAGATAGTCGATGCCCTTGATCTTTACCTTGACGAAGAGATCGGCAGCCTTGCGGTCGGTGGTATAGAGATAGCCCGAAACCACTTCGCCCGGATGGATGGTAGTGCGCTCCAGATAGCCCAGGTCCTCAGGCATCTTGTCGGAATACTTCATGCGGTTGCCGTCTTCCAGCTGCTGCATCCGGCAGATACGGGTCTGGAAATCCTTCAGCGTATTGGAGGTTCCGGCATCAAACACCTGTGCGCCCAGGTTGGCATTCACGTTGTTCTCACGTTCGGTCTGCACAATCGCCTTGTTCTTTACCGCACGCTTAGCCACCTTCTTCTTGAACTTGAAGATTTTCTTGTCATACTCATCAGCGCCCACCAGTTCGAAATTCTTTCGCTTACCGCCCTTCATATCGTAGATTTCAATCTGAGAAGGGTCGATATCCACATTGATCATGCTCTTGTTGACGATGAAGACGCCGATTTCACGGTAATCGCCGATGTTCTCATCCACCATCGAATTACTCACGCCCACGATGAGTCCGTTCTTGTTGTAATAAGGCCATGCCACACCGTTCTTATACTCGGTGAGGATTTCATCAGGCGAAGGGGTTTCCAGGATAGGCTGATGGTCGGTGAGCGAATACTTGGAATAGTTGCCGTCGGCATCCACCACTACATAAAATCCTTCAGGGATATCATTCTTGTAGGGAGTAAGGGTGCATACCCTGCCGTTCTCCGTGAAAGAGGCTCCTACCCCCATCTTCTTGCCCTGGTTCATGAAGAAATGCTCCTTCACGTTGCCGTTATTATAATAAGAGGTATATTCGCCCGAGAGCAGTCCTGCCAGATAGGTCTTCTTCTGCTCTACCTGTCCATCCTTGAAATAGGTGGTAAAGGTGCCGGCAAACTGGCTCTTGGCATCATCCTTCCTGTCGAGGACCACAAAGCTGCCTTCGCCCTGCAGTTCGCCGCTCATATAGTAGGTGCGGAACTCCTTGGCCGCCGTAGAATCAGCAGGATAGAGTGCCAGGCGATAATAGTTGGCAAAAGCCTTGTTAGAGGTTACCTTCCAACTCTTGTTGTAATAGAGAGTGTCCAGCCGGTCTTGCGGAACGGGAGGAGTTTCTGGCACGATTTTCTCCTGCGCCAGGGCTGTCTGTCCTCCGAAGAGGGCAATCATCATGATGATGACCGAATACTTATTTTTCATCATAATTATTATGTTTTTAAATACTTAAGAATCTATCTATCAATTTCTTTCTATAGAGTCTGCCCACCTTTACATAGTCGATTTCATCGAAAGGGGGATAGAAATGGCACACATTGTCAACCACCTCGATGAGGTAATTGATGTTGACGATGAACTTCTGGTTTACCTGCATGAAATGAGGGGCGAGCGCAAGCAGGTCGGTGCTCTTCACACTGCGTTTCAGCCTCAGGGGCTTCCTGTTGCCAGCTACTACCACCTCCCAGCATCTCACTTCGTGATTATACTGGAAGAGGCAGACATTCTCCTTATCCACCAGTCTGAAATCCACGGAGTTGGTATAGAAGAGCAGCTTGCCGTTAGCAACGGGTGCATTCTTCACGCCAGCCCCTACCACTCTCTCAGCCTCTTTTTCAGCCTCTTTCTCAGCCACAAGCTCTTTTTCTGCCTCTTTTTCAGCCTCTTTCTCCAGTCGTCTGACGATGGTATCCAGCTCCTGGGGATTGATAGGCTTGAGCAGCACATCGAATGCCTGCTTGCGGAAGGCTGTCAGGATATATTCATCGTATGCCGTGTACATCACCACCTGGCAGCGGCGGTGCACGAATCCCGACAGCTTATCCAGGAAATCCAAGCCATTCACATCGGGCAGCTGGATATCCAGGAAAAGCACATCGGGCTGGTACCTGTTTACCATCGCCAGGCCGTCGAGCCCACAGAGCGCGCATCCCAGCACCTCCATATCGTATTTCGTTTCCAATAAATCAGCCAAAGCCTTGCCTGAAGATTTATCGTCGTCTATGATTACAACTTTCATACACCTTATTATATTGTTTATATTCAAATTTCGCAAGTCCTGCTACATCACGAAGCCATCGGGTATGCATACCTGCGCCAGACATCCTGCCACGCTGCCGTCTTCTGCCTTCCGGTTCTGCAGCGAGAAGGTCATCTTGTGGCGATTATGCTCGTTCACCACAGCCAGGGTCTGGGTGATGATACCCAGTCCGGTACGCTTCTTTCCCTTCTGGCGGATATCGAATCCCCTGCCGTTGTCCAGCACGGAAACTACGGTATAGCCCGGCTGCTTTCTGCCTACCTTTACCTGCAAGATCTTCCTTCCCTCCCAGCCTCTCAGTCCGTGAACCAGGGCATTCTCTACCAGTATCTGGACAAACATCGACGGGATATACGTATTCTCCACATCCACTTCGGGATCTATCTGCAACGAGAAATCGAAATCATCGCCCATCAGCGGACTTTCCACCGCCAGATACTGCTTCACGAAACCGATCTCTGCGGCTAGCGAGACCTTCGGCTGGCAGGACAAATCCAGGTTGCTGCGTATCAACCGGGCAAGCCCCATCAGCTCGTCGGCTTCCGCCGTACCGGCATGCAGAATCTTGTTGTTGAGGACATTGAACACGAAATGAGGGGAGATTCGGTTTCTCGCTCCTTCCAGCTTCAACTGCAGTACGCGATGCCTGCTCTCTTCGAGCCGCTTGCCGGATCGCATACTCTTGATGACGAAGAACATGCACAGCAGCAGAATCAGCAGCACTACAGCCAGGGCGATAGAGCGGGTCTGGTTCAGCTGTGCCGTCTTGTGCTCAAGCACCAGGTCGTGGTGCAGTTTCAGCGTATCCTGGGTAAAGCGGTCCATGATTTCAGAAGATCTCATCTTGATTCTGTTGTGCTCCAGCGAATCATTCTTCTGCATATCCCTGCGAAGATTCTCGAATGCCATGCGGTAATCGCCCTTGGCGAGGTAATATCGCTGCAGATACTGATTGCGGATCTGGCGCAGGTTGAAGGCTACGAGATTGCTGAGATCCTCGCCGAATTGCTGTCTCTCGCTGTCCAGGATGCGGGTAACAGCCGCCATATCTCCCTTCTTCACCTCCTGACCGATATGAATCGTATTACAGTAATATACCGCCTCTCGATCGTGGTTGACCACCATGAAAGGCTCGCTCTCGGCAAGATATTTCTCCGACTGGGCAATGCTGTCCAAATTGAGATACACATCTGCCATATTCAGCTTGCAGAGATACATGTCGAAGCAGTCGCCCTTCTTGTGCTTCTCCAGCAACTGCTTCAGCTGCAGGAATTTGCGGAGCGACTGGGCATAGTCTTTCTTATAATAGTAGTAGTTGCCGTAATTGTTCAGGTAATACGCCTGCATGGCCAGCGACATCTGCGGGAGATGGTCTTCCGTCTGCTGATAGCACTGGAGCGATGCATCAAAATCATTGAGTTTCAGGTAGATGGTAGCCAGCCCCACATAGAGGGAGACATTCTCCTCCTTAGGCAGCTGGAGAGAATCTACCAGAAAGAGCGCACGGCGATACCAGGAGGCAGCCTGCGGCAACTGATTCTTGAAGATATAGGCATCACCCAGGTTGGCACAGATGCTAGGCGCCTGATGCTGCACATCGCTACGCATAGAATAGGCATAGGCAGACTGGTAGAGCGAAACCACCTCGTCTGCCTTGCGATGAAAATTATGATAGTTGATGCCCTGGCAGTTGTAGGTATAGGCAAGAAGTCCGTTGCGGCGCGGAGTATCGGGCTGACGGAGGGCGAAACGCAGGGTGCGGTCCACGTAACCTACCGTAGAATCGGGCGTTGCCGACTGGCAGAACCATCTTCCCTTCCTGGCATAATACTCATAAAACGTGAGGCTGTCTTTCGCCAGCTTCATACCTTTTTCTATTTCCGCCTTAGCCTGCGGCGACTGCGCATTGAGGAGTTCATCGAGCTGATGCAGTTTTTCGATACGCAGGTTATCAGCAGTTTCCTCTGCCGATTTCCGGCAGGAAGCCAGGATCATCAGCAGAGGCAAGAGAGGCAGGAGAACCTGCCAGAGGTTAAGCTTATCATTTTTCATCATTTCTATTATTTTCTACAGAACTTTCGCAGTGCTGGACTGCGAAAGTTAAGTTTTCTACGAATTTACCTTGCAAATATAGGTAAATTAACGCAGATGAGCAAGCTTTTGGAATATTTTTTTCTTCTTAAAGCCATCAAACTTACATTTTGATATCGGATTGAGATGCTTGCGGGCTGTTACTCGGGTGCTGCGGGTATCATCGGCATCATCCTCCATCAAGGCACGGAGCGCTTCTTCGGTTACACCATCCAATACCATCATATAGATTGGGGCATATTCTTCAATATCCTCAAAAGTGTTCTTGTCTGTAGCGCCTGTAGCATGAGGATCATACTCCAGCGTAATCAGCATCTTCTTCTTTGCCGAATAGAAGTTTACCGCCATATAGCCATCCTCATTGTCCTCTCCCATATTGGTAAGGCCCAACTTGGCTGCCGCATTCTTCAACTTCTGATAATCGCTGCTTCCACCATTATAATAAACGATGCCACCCTTACCCAGCTTAAGACTTTCCGTAATCAGCAGTGCCAAAGGAGCCTTTGCCTCCAGCTGTGGAGTGAAAGAAGGGAAGCCTGCATCTACCGGCTTGACGTTGCGAAGTGTCTTGGCTGTAGCCAGGAGCGGATAGCTCATCATCTTGCCAACCAACTTGGCATTCTCATCATATTTTTCATCAGAATCCAAATCATCGGCATCATCTTCGTCAAAAGATACCTTGCCAAAGGCTCCATTTCCTTCCAGTGAGAACACGAAATCATTGCCGTTTCTCTGTACGGTACACTTCATTTCCTTGCCCGCCATAGTCTGGAACAGGCGCTTCTCTGTCCGATTAGCCACGCGGGCTGTTACACCATCCGTATAGGTAGTCTTCTCCTTATCATAATGAGCTACCATGATAGCCATTAAGATGTTAGCTCTTTCCTCTGGTATCAGCATCAGAGCATCATCCAGAATCATCACACCACTAAGCGGACTCGTATAGGTTGGTATAGGCCATGCTTCATCGCCCAGAACATCAGAGAGGATATGGATCATATTGGTAGTAACACCTCCACCAGTTTCGCTTACAGTCAGTTCTACATATACATCCTCTTCTTTGATGGTTATGTCCTTGGAATCTTCACCTCGATAGGTTCGGGCATATACGGTGGCTTTACCCTTCATATCCTTCGGTACATACACACTGAAGTTTCCTTCCTTATCGGTCTGGAGAACTTCAGTCTTAGCCTTTTCCGTCTGCACCCATACCGCTGAGCGGATGCCGTCGCCCCGTTCGTTCATCACCTTGCCATATACGCGAACCAGATGAGGCAGCGTGATATCCACCTGACGTCTTTCTCCTGGAGAGAGGGCAGGAACCTTTACAGAAACCTTCTGGTTGATGCCACCATAGTACAAATCCTTCACAGTGATGCTGAAGTCTGTATTAGCAGGAACTTCATGCGAATAATATCCATCCGATTTGGATACAGTAGAAGCCAGCAACTGTCCGATGCTCAATCTTACGCCTGGCAGAGCCTTGCCGGTATCATCCTTTACATATCCATAAACGGTGCCCTGCTTTTCAGGATAATCCAGGTTGACCCAGGAGAAATGAGCCACTTCTCCTACATATACATTTCCCTGAAGCTGGGCACTTCCTTCTTCCTCCCAGAGTCCTGTCTTCTCATTGAAGCTCCACAAAGGGATGCTGGCTGGCGGATTCTTGTCCATTCCGGCAGGTATCGGGAAGGTAAGCTTTGCCTTGCTGCCATCCTTGAGCTGCAACTTATCGCCATTTTCGGCATACATGTTCAGGTCGGTCATTCCGTAGGAAACCAGTTGGGCGCTGGAGTTGTCGGAACGCACAGCGGCGAGGTCGCCACCAGGCATCATCTCAGAGAATCGTTCATTGTTAGGATCCAGATACACCATCTCCGACTTCACCTTTCCGGTATAGCCGGCTCCGGTGCCATCCACCTTGTATCCATCCTGCGGCATATCAATCTTCATTTCGCCAGCCTGCAGGGTCTGGTCGGATGAAGAAGAATAGGTCTTGATGCTGGTGAAATCATTGTTCTCCTTCTTGCACATCACCACCTCCCAGCTTGCGCCATCGGCATCATCATCATCAGCATCCATAGAACGCACCACATCAAAATAGCCAGCCTTGCTGAATCTCACTACCGAGCGGTCGTTCTGGACACTTACTACCTGAATCTGGTCGAATTCAAAGAATCCGTCGGTATTGGTAGTAGCAGCAGAAGAGCCGCTCACGATGCTCACACCCTCGATTGGAGTGCCGCTGGCATCTCTCACGATACCCGAAAGAGCGATGTCTTCCATTCTTCCTTCTACGAGTTCCGGCGGATTAATGCCTCCATCGTCGTCGTCATCATCATCTCCCTCATTCAGCAAATCGTTCAATTTGCTGCATGAAGCGAACGTCATCAACATCATCAACAATGCCATGAACACAAAAGTTAAACTGTGAATTTTCCGTCTCATAAGCCTTACATGTTTATCGGTTATACAAAAAAGATTCTTATTGATTGCAAAGATATATAAAAAAATGTATATTCGCAACCTCCCTTTCCCGACCACCGTGCCTATTTGTTGCCAGAAGCGTCTAAACGTCGGTTTTTCGGGCTTATCCGATAACAAAAAAATCAGCTTAAGTAATCAGAAACAGAACTGATTAAGCTACAAAAAATCTTCTAATCAATTGAAATGTGTATCTTTGCACTGAAAAGAATATCATCACCGTAACCATTTTAGGGATTATTATTTCTCGGATTTGAGTATTTTAGCGCCGATTATTTCTCGGATTTGAGTATTTTAACGCGATTTATTTCTCGGATTTGAGTATTTTCGCTATATTTGCGCCTGTTATTCAAATAGTTACAATTATGACAGAATATATACATAGAAACATAGACTCAGAAGAGAAGAGTTTTATCATTATGATTACTCATCACAAAGAAGTAAATGCTCGCTCCCAACTTGCCTTGCAGTAGCCCCAACTTTTTATCGCTGAGGGCTACTGCCTTTAATTTTGCATCAATATCCATTACCTTATTATTTTTCTGCATCAACATTGAAAGAATTTTGTCTCATTCTCACTTGCTTACCGCCATGCAAGAACATTTTAACTCCCAATACCACGTATGGACCGTAAGTACTATTTCTAGAAGAATTTGTCACAGTTGTAAAATAGGGCAAATGATAGTCATAGCCAATCTTGCGTTTTCCTATGGTGGCTGGCATAGTTGCAGTCAGAGTCCCCTCAATTTTACCATTTGAAAACAATCTATTCAATACTATTTTAGCATATCCAAGCTGCTTCGTATACTTACCTTGCAAAGTAGGGGTTGTAGTATAATTCAAATCGTAAGATGCTTGCACATTCAATTTTAAAGGGCTGATTTTATATCTGGCTTGCATATACATCATCCAAATATCACCTTTGCGTTTGATACCATCCTCATCAGATGCGACATCATGAATATAAGAAAGGTTCACTCCAAGATTACAATCTTTGAAAAGTTTGTAATTTCCTGCCAATCTGAACATCATTCGATGCCAATCTGCATTTTTAAAACTTTCTTTTACCATACCTGTTGGCAACAATGAATAATAAGGCAATTCATTCATGTCTTTATTGTAAAAAGTCATAAAAAGAATGTCAAACAGTTTATCTATACTCATGGTCGCATCCACATAAGTCAATTTTGAAGATTTCAACAGCGGATTTCCACCATGAATCATCTTTGAATCTATTTGGTATTCCGTAGCAGTTAATT
>ERZ1023965.187-NODE-187-length-14111-cov-6.869451_pt1 | contig 14111 bp, 12 predicted proteins | sample MGYA00380428_ERZ1023965 | MGnify/ENA primary metagenome ERZ1023965 (study PRJEB33179, sample SAMN07449054) | human gut metagenome | biome: Human-gut; feature: Human associated habitat; material: Faeces | host: Homo sapiens | place: India:Kasaragod | collected...
ATTTATCTGAAACCCTTCCATTTTCATCTCCTAGTTTTATGGTATCACAGCTGTATCTGATAGTCCAATACCATTTTTAATATAATCTCCCTGTTTTCTGTCATTTTCATTTATTGCATTTATTATCAGGTCTATTTTTGCCAGATCATTATTTAAAGTATCTCTGTAATCTTTCACAAAGGCTTTCAGCTGCCTGTATTCTTCCTGAAATTTGTCCATTGCTTCAGATCTGCTTTTGATTTCTGTCTCTGCCGCTGTGAGACTTACGGAATCAGAAGCTGTTTTTATACCGGCAGTCATAAAAGATACCTGCATATTATCAAGGCTGATTTCCATCTTTGTATTTCTCCTCTCACTTTTATTAATTGAAAAAATTCTGTATTTTCGTGCACAGATCATCCCATGCGTTAACAAGTCCTGAAAGCACACCATATTTTTCATTCACTTTTTCTTTTAGTGTATTTATTTCCCAATTGATGGCATCCTCCGCTGCATCTATATTCGACACATATCCGTCATAAGCTGTATATAAATTTCCGCTCTCACATGATTCATAACATTCCTGTGCATTGCTGCCTGTCCACATGCACTGATAAAGGTCTGAATTTATCATATTCCTCTGGTTATGCTTGATATCATCAATAGCCTCCTTGGCATCATCCAGCTTCCTGTATGCCGCCTTCAGCCTCTCTATTTTCTCATCACGCCCATCAATCTCTGAATGGCACTGTTCCTGCTGTTTTTTATTGTCAGCTTTCTTTTTCTTCAGTTTATTGTATTCTTTTCTGTCATTCTTTTTTGCCATATCAGTTCACCATGCTTCTTTTGAGTTTTCTTACATCTGCGCGCTCTATTTCTGTTTTCTCCATGGCATTAAAGATGTTGTCACACATCATTATCTCATCATCATCTACATACCCTTCAAACACAACCCTGCTGATATCTGTATGCTGAAAATACATAAGCCTGTCACCATTCATTCCCTCAGGATATGGGCAGGCAGCATAATCAAAGAACTGTTTACAGCCATTTATATTTACCTGCAGTGCTCTTGCAACAATCACAAATTTTTTTATGCCACCGCTTACTACTACAATGCTCCCAAGTGGCAGAAAATCAAATTTTTCATTCATATCTTTTTCATACTTCAATAAACTTTTCATACATACAAAAAGGCTGCAGCAACCGGTATTCACCGGTTGTTGCAGCCGAACTGTCATTACTACATGTAACTGTTTTAGACTCTGGCTTTGCGACCCTATGTTTCCATAAGTGTGCCCTTATGGTTAATAATTTTATTGAATTTGCACATTTTTGTCAATATATTTTTCTGGATAAAATGTTAAATTGTCAGCTGCAGCACCATTTTTGCCGCAAGTGCCAGCATCCATGCCTTGGCATTCGCAAAGCCTTCTGAAGTATTGCTAAACTCGAATGCCCCATTACTTAATTCTCTTCATCTGACATCGATTGCCCTAATATAATGAGTTTCACTGCCTATATCGCATCCTGCTATAAGCATGTCATCCGTAATGAAGGAGAGTTTATCATTCTTAGCAAACTTACCATTTGTTTCCAAGTCTCGCCAGGTATAGGATCTCAATTCTTTTTTAATCACCCTTTTCCCGATTGGTTACGGCAGATGTTGCCATTTCTGCAATACGAGATATACTCAAACTTATTGATTGTTCGCCCCTTCGCTCCATTTCCATTACAGAAACTTCTTCACTACTATGGGCTCGGCTGACTTCTCACAGTTCGTTGTTACTAGGCTGATGAAACCTCTGTGAGACCTCCACGCTTAAGGTGCACGCTCTTTCTCTCCATATATCTGCCACATTTACTCTGCTACTACAAAAGTGATAGTTATTAGACTTCGTTGCTTTAAGCCAACTTATCTCTCGTAGCCTAGCCTTATATGTGATTTCTGTTCGTCGTACCAGAGATTTGCTTACAGCTTCCTTCAGATTCTACCTCACGGTAGACACCCTTGCTGTTCGGCTATACACTTCCCACTATCTAGGAGTATTCGGGACTTGCACCCGTTAGAGCGCGCCCATGGCGCGCAAACTTAAAAATCCGCTATACTCACCTATCGTATAGCGGATTAAAAAAACATTATTCAATTTTCATCTTATTTTTTATTGCTCTAAGCTATTGTACCATTTGCAATGTCGTTCTTTGCAAATAAATATGTAATAACCGGCATAAGAATGGCTGAAATAATTGCTTTGACAATATTAACGGCACTAAGCTGTGCTGCAATAGAATATGTAACCATACTTACAATGAATCCCAGGGCTGCAAATGCAAAAATAAGCACCAAACCAATCTTTTTGTGTGCGAAAAGCAAAATACCGATAGAAACAGTTATGACAATCTGTAGTATAACGCCAATGAAACTCAGTACGACATATATCGAACCTAATCCTAAAGCAGCTCCTACGACTGAAGCACCCAGTGCAACGACAATACCGCCAATTGCTGCAAGAACATTCACCACGAAAATAATCCATAACCATACGGTTAAACCTGTTGAAAGCTTATTGTTTTCCATAATTATCCTCCTTTAGTAATCCCAATTTTATTTCAACATATTCATTATAATGTACTTGAAAAATATTTCAATAGTCAAAAGGTCTCATTTTGAAACTTTTTACATCCGGGCTAATCAAAAATATCATTGATTTAAATGACAGATGCATTTACAATATAGCTATTATGAAAAAATTATTTGTAAAATATGTCTCACAAAACATACTCGGCATGGTGGGTATGTCATTATATATACTTGCTGACACCTTCTTTATATCAAAGGCAGTCGGCTCAAACGGTATCACCGCGCTCAATCTGGTGCTGCCTGTATACAATTTGATTTTTGCCATAGGCGCAATGATCGGAGTCGGCTCCGCTATCAGATATGTTGTAGAGAAAAATAAGGGCGACACATCCAGCGAGAGCTACTTTTTTCATGCCCTCCTGTGGTGTATTATAATAAGCGTTATATTCATATTGATTGGTATTTTCATTCCGGACAGGCTCGTAGGGCTGCTCGGCGGAGATTCAGCAATTATAAATACCGGTAAAAACTATACACGTATTTTCATGCTTTTTACGCCGTTTTTCATGTGCAACTATGTGTGCAACGCTTTCGTAAGAAATGATGGCGCACCATCCATTGCCATGTGCGCCACACTTTTCAGCAGCCTTTTTAATATTGTTTTTGATTACATACTCATGTTCCCGCTTGGACTTGGTATGGAGGGAGCCGCTTTAGCTACCGCTATTTCACCGATTATAGGCATCCTGATATGCTGTATTCATTTCTGCTCAGACAAATGCTCCGTAAAGCTTAAGCCGACGGTTCCATCTGTCAAGAGACTCTTTTACTCCTGCCAGGTTGGTGTTTCTTCCTTTGTTGCTGAAATATCATCAGGTGTCATAACTGTTGTCTTCAATATGGTTATCCTGAGGCTTGCAGGAAATATCGGCGTGGCAGCATACGGTGTGGTTGCCAATACGTCACTGGTAGCTGTAGCTTTGTTCAACGGAATAGCACAGGGTTCACAGCCTCTTATCAGCGACTATTACGGCAGAGGACTTAGAAAAAATGTAGGTTCGATACTCAGGATGGCTGTCGTTTCATCTCTCTTAATTGCTGCACTGCTCATTTTGTTCATATGCACCTTTGCACCTTTTGTGACATCTGTTTTCAACAGCGAGCACGATGCCAGGCTTGCTTCGTATGCCGAGAGCGGACTGCGCCTTTACTTTACAGGCTTTATTTTTGCCGGAATTAATATAGTAGGTTCTGCTATCCTAAGCGCCGTTGAGTCCGTAAAATATGCATTTGCGGCATCTATCATGCGTGGTTTTATCGCTATAAGCATTTTCGCATTCGCACTTTCAGCCGCCTTCGGCATGACAGGTGTTTGGCTTGCTTTTCCGGCAGCTGAATTTGTGACTATGTTTATTATTGTTAAAGGATTAAGGCAGCTTAAGCTGTAGATGCAGGCTATAGGTGTAGATGAACTATTTTCGTGCATACTTATTTTCCATGTGATATACTTATGATTAAGAAAACCTATCACAATTATGATATATGATGAAAGAGGAGGGCTTGTATATGGCAAAAATAGAGAGAATTATCAATAAAGATTTTGACCAGTTACTTTCCACGATTGAAGACGGAATAATAAATGGCAGTGTGTCAGCATCTCTGGAGGATTCCAGTGACTTTCGAAGCCAAGATGCGCGTTGCAGCGTCAGGGTATTTGAACGCTACAGCTATACCGGTAGTAACAGGGTAAGTCTCAATGTTACACTTTTTCAAAATGGCGAGGAGCCTGTTCACCTTTCCGCAATTACGGCAGGTGGAAGCCAGGCTGTTTTTTTCAAGCTTAATACTTTTGGGGAAGAGGCATTTCTTGATAAATTGATTGAATTGCTTGATTGAAATAGACAAATTTTTTCAAAAGTATTCTTTATGTTGGAAATCAAACATACAAGTTGTTTTTATAACGCTATTATTCTGTCAGAAACATAAAAAACTACTGATGGAGGAAAAAAAGATGTTTTGTTTTCAATGTGAACAAACGGCCGGATGCACCGGCTGTACCGGAAATATAGGTGTCTGCGGAAAAAAAGCAGATACTGCACAGCTACAGGATGAATTGACAGGCGCACTGATTGGTCTGGCGAGAGCTGTCGATGACACATCTGCTGTTTCAAAAAAGACTTGGCAGACCATTATCGAGGGCTTATTTACCACAATTACAAATGTAAGCTTTGATAATGCAGCAATCGAAGATATGATACAAAAGGTCAGAGCAGAAAAAGCCTCTCTGGTTGGCGACTGTAATAAATGTCAGTCTCCTTGTGGACGAACTGACGAATATGATATGCAACAGCTATGGAATGCTGATGAAGATATCCGTTCCCTGAAGTCACTTATTCTCTTTGGTATTCGCGGAATGGCTGCATATGCCTATCATGCATATGTCCTGAATTTTGAAGATCCCGAGGTAAATCAGTTTTTCTGTGAAGCCTTGTTCAAGATTGGTTACGCAGAAAGTATGGATGAACTGCTTCCAACAGTTCTCAAGGTAGGTGAAATCAATCTAAAGTGCATGGCACTTCTAGACAAGGCAAATACACAAACCTATGGAACACCGGAGCCAACAGATGTTACGCTTACGGTGGAAAAGGGACCTTTTATCGTAGTAACCGGACACGATTTAAAGGACCTGCAGCTTTTGCTTGAACAGACAAACGGAAAGGGAATCAATATCTACACTCATGGTGAAATGCTCCCTGCCCATGCATATCCACTCTTAAAGAAATTCCCTCACTTGAAAGGAAATTTCGGAACAGCATGGCAGAATCAGCAAAAAGAATTTGATCATATTCCTGCTCCTATTCTCTACACCACAAATTGTCTGATGCCTCCAAAAAGCAGCTACATCGACAGAGTGTTCACAACAGAAGTGGTTGCCTTCCCGGGTACTGTTCATATCGATGAACAGAAGGATTTCACTCCTGTTATTGAAAAAGCACTTGAGCTCGGTGGTTACAAGGAGGATCAGACATTCACAGGCATAAATGGCGGCACACAGGTAACAACCGGTTTTGGTCATTCAGCAATCCTGTCCCATGCGGATACGGTAATAGAGGCCGTAAAATCAGGAGCTATCCGTCATTTCTTCCTGGTTGCCGGCTGTGATGGTGCCAAACCTGGCAGAAATTACTATACAGAATTTGTAAAACAGACGCCTTCTGACAGTATCGTCCTGACTCTGGCATGTGGAAAATTTCGTTTCAATGATCTAAATCTCGGAGAAATTGGTGGTCTTCCGCGACTGATGGATATGGGACAGTGTAATGACGCTTATGGCGCGATACAGGTTGCAATAGCACTTGCGGATGCATTTGGATGTTCAGTAAACGAGCTTCCGCTTTCCTTTGTACTCTCCTGGTATGAACAGAAAGCAGTCTGCATCCTCTTAACACTGTTACATCTTGGTATAAAAAATATCCGTCTCGGTCCTTCTCTACCGGCGTTCCTTTCTCCTAACATTCTGAACTTTCTGGTAGAAAACTATGGGATTGCACCTATTACCACACCGGAGGAAGACATCAAAGTGCTGTTGAAACAATAATATGTATATTTCCAAAAGAACATACAGAAACAAGCCACTTAACCGGTCACAGGCTTACAGAATCGTAAAAGCTGCCGCCGGTAAAAAAACACAGGATATAGCGCCTTTGCTGTATCCTGTGTTTTTAAATTAACTTTAAATTAATTTGCAATCATTAGGGTAATCTAAGCTAATTCTCCCCATACATCTCCGGCCGCCTGTCCCTGAACAGCCCCCAGCTCTTTCTCTCACTCTCCAGCTCATCCAGATCAAAACTGTGAAGTATGAAGCCCTCCGATACTCTGTCCATCTGTTCAACAACCTCTCCGGTCGCATCTGTGATAAACGAAGAACCATAAAATGTCAGTGCAGAGCTCTGGTTTCCGTTTTCTGCACACGGTGCAACCTCCTCTGTGCCTATCCTGTTTGCCGCCACAACCGGCATCAGATTGCAGGCTGCATGTCCGGTCATGCACCGTCTCCAGTGCGGCATGCTGTCACATTCCAGTATCGGCTCGCTGCCTATGGCTGTAGGATAAAAAAGTATCTCCGCGCCCTTTAAAGCCATGCCTCTTGCCGTTTCCGGGAACCACTGATCCCAGCATATGCCGACTCCAATGGTTGCATATCTTGTCTTAAAAGCTTTAAAGCCTGTATTTCCCGGTGTGAAGTAAAACTTCTCCTGATAATAATGATCGTCCGGGATATGTGTCTTTCGGTATATTCCAAGCACCTCTCCGTCGGCATCTATCACCGCCACTGAGTTGAAAAGCTGTCTGCCCTCTCCCGCCTCATAAAAGCTCACGGGAATCACTACGCCAAGCTCCTTTGCAAGTGCCTTCATGCTCTGCACCGCATCATTTTCAGAAAGCGGCTTTGCATAGTCATAATAATCGTACCGCCTCTCCTGACAGAAATACTGTCTCTCAAACAGCTCCGAAGGAAGTATTATCTGTGCTCCTGCCTCTGCTGCAGCCCTTATAAGCTTTGCTGCTTTTTCAATATTTTCTTTTACGTCACGGCTGCAGCTCATCTGGATTGCAGCAATTGTAACCTCTCTCATACTATTCACCTTTCTCATCCTGTCGTCTCACAATGGGCTTTTCCCAAGTCTCCAATGTGAGCTGGAACGATTACAACCAATTAAATTACTGTGGTATCTGCTGTGTGATACAGTGTATATTTCCCCCGCCGACAATTATGTCGCGCGCATATATCGGATACACTTTTCTTCCCTCAAAAAGGCTTCCGATTGCCTTAAGCGCAGGCTCATCCATCACATCACCAAACTGAGGAATGAGCACACCGCCGTTTGTGATGTAAAAATTCGCATAGCTTGCCGCTAAGCGTTCTCCTGCCTCGCGCTCATCTTCACCTTCCTCAAAGGTGAAGCCGGAAAGCTCATATTCTGTGATACACACTGGCTTCTTTGGAATGTAAACCTTGTGAACCTCAATTTTTCTACCCCTTGCATCAGTTTCATTTTCCAATATCTCAAAGTCCGCTGAAGACATCTGATACTGTGGGTCGTCCATGTCATCAGTCCACGCAAGCACCACATGCCCCGGGCTTGTAAATGCACATACGTTGTCCACATGCTCGTTGGTTTCATCATTGTATATTCCATAAGGAATCCAGATGATTTTTTCGGCTCCGAGATAATCCTTTAATTTCTGTTCTATTTCAGACTTCGATAATTCCGGATTTCTGCCCTTGCTTAACAGACAGCTTTCCGTCACTATCACAGTTTTCTCTCCGTCTGTGTGGATGGCTCCACCCTCTAAGACAAACGGATGTGCATCATACATGTCGTATCCGGCTTTGTTGCAAAATAAAGCCGCTACTCTGTCATCCTTTGTCCAGTCTGCGTACAGTCCGTCTACCTTGCCGCCCCAGGCATTAAAACACCAGTCGATTCCTCTGACAGCGCCATCCTCATTTTTCACGAAGGTCGGCCCCACATCTCTGGCCCAGGCATCATCTGACTCCATTTGTATATATTTCACCGGGAAATTTTCCTGATAATTTTTCTGCTTTCTGACAGCTTCCACAACAGACCTTGCATTGTCTATCACATCTGCCTCAGCGAGCACATATGCCTGCTCAGACTCTGCTATTGCACATATCACCTCCGCAAAAGCCTCTCTTGCCCTCCCGGCACCGTAAATCCATGAGCCCGGGCGCTTTGGCCAGATGATGATGGTACCCTTATGGGGAGCATACTCTGCCGGCATATAAAAGCCGTCTGCTCTAGGACAGCCTGCATTTAAAATCTTCATATTCGAATCTCCTGATAACCTTACAATCGTTATTTTCATCCATTACTGCAATGTCCGGAAGCGGCATGCCGTTAAAGGTATTATTTTTGACCATCGAGTAGATTGCCATATCGCAAAAGCACAGCCTGTCGCCGGTTTTTATCTCTCTGTCAAATGAATAATCCCCTATCACATCACCTGCCAGGCAGGTACATGAGGACAATCTGTATGTATACTTCTTCTCACCCGGCTCGCCACTGTCCATAAGCGGCGGACGGTACGGCATCTCAAGCACGTCCGGCATATGGCAGGCTGCGGAGGTATCCAGAATGAGTATCTTTATGCCATTGTTTTCAACTATATCAAGCACCGTTGTCTCCAGATATCCTGCATCAAGCGCAACCGCCTCTCCCGGCTCCAGATAGATTTCCAGGTCGTATTTGTCACGCATATGCATAATGCATTTTTCAAGCCTCTCAATGTCATAGTCTGCCCTTGTGATGTGGTGTCCGCCTCCCATATTGAGCCACTTAAGTCCATACAGCAGATCTCCGAATTTCTCCTCTACCGCTGCAAGAGTCGTTTCGAGCGCATCCGAATCCTGTTCACAGAGCGTGTGAAAATGAAAGCCCTCTATACGTGATAAATCAAGCCCGTTTTTAATAGCCTTATCGAGTGCCTCTCTCGTTATCCCAAGCCTCGAGCCCGGCGCACATGGGTCATATATCTCATGCCCCTCCTGTGTGGAGCACTCAGGGTTTATTCTGAGCCCGACACTTATTTTTTTATCAGCCTTTTCTATTTTATCCCTGTGAAGCAGATACTGCGATACGGAATTAAATACAATATGGTCACATATTTCTACCAGCTCATCCATCTCCTGCGGCAAAAAAGCGGGACAGAATACATGGTTTTCCTTTCCCATTTCTTCATGTGCAAGACGGGCCTCAAAAAGCCCGCTTGCAGTTGTCCCGCTTAGATATCTGCCGATAAGAGGATATTCATAAAATGCGCTGAATGCCTTCTGTGCGAGAAGAATCCTTGCACCTGTCCTTCGCATGACACCGTTTAATATCAAAAGATTTTCAGTTAATTTTCCCTCGTCTATCACATAACAGGGAGTTCTTAATTCATTTATCTTCATACCGGCCTCCGGACTAATCCATATGTACTGACTCATCCTCAGTCTTGTAGCAATCCACAGGAACCGGATTCTCCACTACCTGCCAAGGCAGTCCGAACTTATTAAGAGCCTCCATGTATGGATCCGGATCCATCTCCTCAAGGTTGAACACTCCCGGCTTCTTCCAGAGTCCCTTTACCACCATCATGGCACCAATCATTGCCGGCACACCTGTGGTATAAGAAATCGCCTGCGACTCAACCTCCTTGTAGCACTCCTGATGGTCGCATACATTATAGATGTAGATTGATTTTTCCTTTCCGTCCTTGACACCTGTAAAAATACATCCGATATTTGTCTTTCCGACTGTACGAGGTCCCAGGGATGCAGGGTCAGGAAGCAGCTCCTTAAGCACCTGTATTGGCACTATTTCCTTTCCGTCCACCATGATCGGGTCTGTTCTTAGCATGCCGACATTCTCAAGACACTTCATGTGTGTGAGATAGCTCTGTCCAAAGGTCATGAAGAATCTGATTCTCTTTATTCCCGGAATATTTTTGGCGAGCGACTCAATCTCCTCGTGGTGAAGCAGATACATATCCTTTTCTCCGACCTGGTCAAAATTGTACTGCGCTCTCCACTCCATAGGCTTTGTCTCTACCCAGTGGCCGTCTGTCCAGTATGAGCCGTTCGCAGAAACCTCACGCAAATTTATCTCAGGGTTAAAGTTTGTCGCAAACGGGTATCCATGGTCACCGCCATTGCAGTCGAGAATGTCTATAGTATGTATTTCATCAAAATAATGCTTAAGCGCATATGCAGAATAAACAGAGGTCACACCCGGGTCAAATCCGCTTCCAAGAATAGCTGTAAGCCCTGCCTCCTTAAATTTCTCCTGATATGCCCACTGCCATGAATAATCAAAATATGCCGTAAATCCAAGCTCCTTGCAGCGCTTTTCGTAGATTGCTCTCCACTTTGGATCCTCAGTATCCTCACACTCATAGTTGGCAGTATCGATGTAGTCAACTCCACACGCAAGACATGCATCCATGATTGTAAGATCCTGATACGGAAGCGCAACATTTAAAACCGCATCCGGCTTGTATGCATTAATCAGCTCTTTTAATTCTTCCACATTGTCGGCATCAACCTTTGCAGTCTCAATTTTTGTGCTTGTCTTTCCCTCGAGCTTTGCCTTTAAGTCATCACATTTTGACTTGGTTCTGCTTGCAATCATAATCTCGGTAAATACCTCGCTGTTCTGGCAGCATTTTCTGATTGCCACCTGCGCAACTCCACCACATCCGATAATAAGTAATCTGCTCATTTTTGTCCCTCCTGATTCGCTTTGGTTATGATATAGTTTTTCTAATTTGTTTCCTCTTCCTCGAGTAAATCCTCCACATATTTCGGAAGCATGAAGGCTCCCCTGTGTAAATGTGTTGTATAATACCAGGTTTTAAGTCCCAGTGCATCCCATCTTTTTGCATCCAGATCATAAAGCGGATGATATTTCTTCGATGCAAACCCAAACAGCCAGTAGCCTGACGGACAGGTTGGAATATGTGCCTGATATACCCTGCTTATAGGAAATGATTTATACACCTTTCTGTGCATTTTCCGGCACTCAAGCTCATCCTCATCATAAAAAGGGCTGCCGTGCTGGTAAACCATGATTCCATCATCCTTCAGTGCCTTATAACAGCTTCCGTAAAATTCCTTTGTGAAAAGTCCCTCCGTATGTCCGAGCGGGTCTGTGGAATCGTTGATTATCAGATCATATTCATCATGCTTTCTGCGTAAGAATCGCAGACCATCATCATAAAACATGGAAATTCTTTCATCCTCAAGTCCACATGCTACCTCGGGGAAAAACCGCCTGCATACATCGACAAACATCTTGTCTGTCTCAACCACATCAATATGCTCGACAGACGGATATTTGATGAGCTCCTTTGCCACGCCGCCGTCGCCGCCACCTATTATAAGTATCTTTTTTGCATTCGGGTGGACCGCCATCGGCACATGTGTGACCATCTCATCATATATAAACTCATCTGTGTCCGAAAAAACAATCTCGCCATCCAGCGCGACCATTTTGCCAAACTCATATGATTTAAACACATCTATTTTCTGATAATCACTCTGCCCTGAAAAAAGCTGCTCCTGTATCCTTACATCCAGCTTGACATTGGCAGTATGATATTGTGAAAACCACATTTGCATAGCTTTTCCTCCTGTTTACTGCTTTAATACCTTAAGATATTCTACCGCAGGATCCTCTGTTCCCTGCATTGAACAGCCCTTTTCCTTTGCGTAGACAATGTATTGCGCAATCTCTTTTGTGATAAGCTCTCCCGGTGCAAGAATCGGGATTCCCGGTGGATAACACATGACAAACTCACCACTTACAGCGCCTACCGCGTCCATAATGCGCACTGATTTCTTCTGCGAATAAAACGCCTCCTGCGGCGATACCGCCACCTTTGGATTTATGTACTCTCCCGACAAAAGTCCGGTCTTGTCCTTACTGTAAAGGCGCTTGATATCCTCCAGCGCACCTACAAGCCTCTCTATATCCTGTATTCTGTCACCGATTGATATATACGCAAGTATATTACAGATATCTCCAAACTCTATCTGGATATCATACTCATCACGCAGCAGATCATATACCTCTATTCCGGCAAGCCCTATATCGAGCGTATAGATGGACAGCTTTGTCACATCATAATCATATATGCTCGTGCCATTTACAAGGTCGCGCCCATACGCATAATAGCCGCCTATGGAATTAATCTCCTGCCTTGCATACTCCGACATCTGTGCCACCTTGGCAAAGGATTCCTCGCCTCTGAGTGCTAGATTTCTTCTTGATATATCAAGGCTTGACAATAGCAGATACGATGCGCTCGTGGTCTGTGTGAGGTTGATAATCTGCCTCACATAATCAGCATTTACATCCCTTCCGGTGAGCAGAATCGAGCTCTGTGTCAGGCTTCCTCCCGATTTGTGCATCGATACCGCAGACATGTCTGCCCCGGCTGCCATTCCTGATATCGGAAGCCCCTTTCCAAAATAAAGATGTGTACCATGTGCCTCATCCGTGAGCACCTTGATTCCCTTCGAATGAGCCAGCGCAACTATCGACTTAAGGTCAGAACAGATTCCGTAATACGTCGGATTGTTTACAAGCACAGCCTTTGCATCCGGATTTTCCTCGATAGCCCTCGCCACCTGGTCAATCTCCATTCCAAGCGAAATACCAAGCTTCGCATTCGTCTGCGGATTGACATAAACCGGTATCGCTCCGCAGAGCACGAGTACATTAAGAGCGCTTTTATGAACATTTCTCGGAAGTATAATCTTGTCTCCTGCCTTGCAGGTGGACAAAATCATGGCCTGCACCGCAGAGGTGGTGCCTCCTACCATAAGAAAAGCATTTGCCGCTCCAAAGGCATCCGCCGCAAGCTCCTCCGCCTCTCTGATTACCGAAACCGGATGGCACAAATTGTCAAGCGGCTTCATTGAATTGACATCAAGCCCTACACACTTTTCCCCAAGCAGATGCACCAGCTCAGGATTTCCCCTGCCTCTCTTGTGACCCGGCACATCAAACGGCACCACTCTCTTCTTCTTAAACTCCTCAAGAGCCTCATAAATCGGCGCTCTTTCCTGTCTTTTGATATCCATTTACTTCTCCTGTATTTAAAAAGGATGATGCGTGCAAGCATCATCCTTTAGATTCGTCTTAACAACAGTAAAATCGTAACATATACTATGGAGTTATGCAAGAATTTACGTTTTATTTTTGATAATGATAGTTACGCCATTGCAGGCTCTTTCTTCTTAATAATTGCCTCAACTTCATCAACACCTGTTTCAGCTACATCTGCGATCTGATCCAATGTATAACCCTTTTTATACATATTCAGAATAAACTTTTCGCTTGTCTTTTCAGTAGCTCTTTCAGTAGCTCTTTCTTCAATTCCTGTACTCAGATTACACATAATTCTCACATCCTCTCTAAATTCCTGACTGATTGGAATATTATATTCATGTTCTATAATATCCAATTTTTCCTGTTCTTTCAATTCACTTGAAAGCAAAGCTCCAATCAACCGGTGCATTTCATATTTTTCATCATGTTCCGGAATCTCATTTGTGATTCCTATTAGCACAATGTTTAACAGGTCGAGATTACCTTTCCAGTTACATGGTTTCAGCAGCTCATCTTTTGTCAAATGGATATGGCTTAGGCTGTTATCATCCATGTTCATACATATCCATATGCTGAATACCTGCTTAATGTCATCATAGTTAGTATTTACAAAATCTCTTTCCTTTTGTGACGAAATCAGCCTGCTCACATAAAAGATTGCCCGATTTAAAATTTTATATTCCGTCGGCTCATCCTTCTGAGCCTCAATATTCACAATAATCTGCGAAAGTCCATTTTTCATACGGACATAAAAAATAATATCAAATCTGACTAATCCTTCATTAATTTCAGGATTTTCTGTATTAAGACCTACTATACGCTGTCCTGCAGCATCTGGTTTTTCCATATTTGCTAATCCCGGCTCAACC
>ERZ1023965.190-NODE-190-length-13858-cov-11.376295_pt1 | contig 13858 bp, 12 predicted proteins | sample MGYA00380428_ERZ1023965 | MGnify/ENA primary metagenome ERZ1023965 (study PRJEB33179, sample SAMN07449054) | human gut metagenome | biome: Human-gut; feature: Human associated habitat; material: Faeces | host: Homo sapiens | place: India:Kasaragod | collected...
ACTGGGTTTTTGAGATTTCAAAAATTCAGTTGAGTAATTTTGAATTAAGTTAAAACAAGATAAAATGCAGTCAAACTTACTGTCAAACTTACTGTCATTTTAGTTTGCCTGCCGATTTTCAAGGAAACAAGATAATATATTTTTAAAATTTATTACACCGTAACACAAAAGATTTTTTATTATTAAAACAACAAAGAGGTTAAGCAATTTTTTCTAATGCTTAACCTCTTTTTTTATTTTGTTGATTACAGAGCATTCCCATACCATAACTATCCTCTTCAGGGTTATAACTTTTCATATAAATACCTTCTTTAATATGTTTATATTATACCATAAATCCTAACTAAGTTAAATACTTTCTTTAGTACAATATTTATTTTTAGCATAGAAAAAGAGGGCTCATAAAGAACCCTCTCTTCCCAATAATACTTAAAGGATTTATATCGATTTTATACTTGTTATCGAATTTAATTATCTGTACTCCCAATGACCGCCGTCTTTAACCTTCTCATCATAGGCTTCTTTCCAATAACCGTCTTCTACTGTTTTTGTGCCTACCTGAACCTGTCGTTCTTCTGCATGATAAGCACCTGCACCGTTTGTCTTCAATTCCCAAGTAAGATGCTCTCTTCTGAAGTTAGCATCTTCTAATTCTATACCACAATTATTACAAATGTTTACCCATCTTGTCTTATATACTGGTTCCTCGTGAGTACCCGTTACAATCCATTCTCTTTCGTGGTGAACTGTTTTGTAGTCATCTACCCATACCTTCTGCTTTGGCTTTGCTGTAGGTGTTTCAGTCTTTGATGACTCACTCGGCTTCGCTGGCTTCTGGTTATTACTTGAAGAGTTGCTTGGCTTCGCTGGCTTCTGATTATTACTTGAAGAGTTGCTCGGCTTAGACGCTGGCTTCTTGTCGTTATCAGATGTATTTGTCTTTGAAGTGTTGTCTTTCTTTGATGCTGTATTTTCTTTCTTTTCGGTGTTACCCTTGTTGCTGTTATTGTTGTTAGATACCGTAGTTTTTACATCGTTAACCTTAACTGTGACTGTCTTACCGTCGTCGGTTTTTACTTCTACTTTGCCGTCTTTTACTTCAACTTTCTTACCATTCTTATCAGTGATGTTGCCGTCTTTGTCGATTTTTAGACCGTTATCCTCAATAGCCTTGCTGACCTCAGATAATACAGTTGAAGTCTGTACGGTTGAAGATATTACTGACGGTTCTGTCGGTTCTTTCTCAGCGTTACAGCCTGCAAGAATGCTTATGCCGACTGCTGATATGCCTGCAAGTATTGTAGCACCGCAGACAACGGCAATTACCTTTGTTTTTACTGTCGCAGTTGCTGTTGCCTTTACGATAGATGAAACTGTTGACTTTGCACCTGTTGCAATGCCTTTTGTTGCAGAGGTTGCAAGTGTCTGTCCGTTCGGGAGCTTGATTGTAATGTTCGGTACTGCAAGGCTCTTTGCTTCTTCCTTGAAAATAGTTGTAAAGAAAGGTACAACAACAACACCGTGAAGCTTGTCACCGCTTTTGTTTTCGTAATCTTCAATTGCAGTTTTCACCTTTGCCCTTGAATAGTTGAGCCTTGAAAGCACAGTACCCCTTGAACATTCAAAGACTTCTGCGATTTCATCAACAGTCATTTCATTAAAATAGTGCATAATCACTGTCTGATACTGAACATCGGACAGTACTTCCTGCATAATTGAAAGAATAATTTCTCTCTTCGCCTTGTCTGAAATATATTCTTCGGGAATTGATATACGCTCGTCAACTATTGCCTGATTTTCAAAAATTTCATCGTCCAGTTGGATTTCACCTTTACCTTTCAAATAATTTTTGCACTTATTAACGGCAATTCTGTTAAGCCAACTTCTGATTTGTGATGATTTTTCCAAAGATTGGATTTTTAAAAAAGCCGTTATGTAAGTTTCCTGCATAATGTCCTGTGCGGTTGTTTCGTTCTTTAAAAAGCTGATACAAGTAAACCACACTTCACGCTCTGTAAGCTTGTAGAGCTTTTCAAATGATTTGTTATCTCCCTTCTTAATTTTCTCTACTAAGTGGGAAATGTTCATAAAATGACCTCCTCTCATTTCCTTTCATAATATAGACAATTTAAAACGGCTTTTGATTTTATAAAATCCGAAAAAATTTTAAAATTTTTCAAATTTTTTTGATTTTTTTTAAAAGCAAATATTTTTCGCATAATTTTGCATAAAACAAAAAGTGCGTAGCTGAAACTACGCACGAAAAATACATAGCTTTGATTGTTGCGACACAATATTTCACTTATAAGGTGTGAAAAGTAAAGCCTGTATTTTTACCGAAATAAAGATATACACTTAGGTGAACTTAAAATTAAATTTTTGTTTGGCATTTTTATTTTAGCATACAATATGTGAAAATTCAATATTATTTTAAATTAACTTTTAAAATTTATGTAAAAGAATTTAACAATATCAATTCCGTACTATCATATTTCTGTTTATCAAACATCCCGTTTACAAGCAAAAGTATATCGTTGTATCATTGTTATTATACAAAATTAAATTTGCATAAAAAAATCAGGCAATCGTTATGACTGCCCGATTTGTTTTTGGAAAATTTACAATTTTAATCCTATTTATGCACTGTTTTACACGCACTAACCGTAATCAAAGTGCCATGACTTTTTGAGAGATTTCTGCCGGAGATGACACTGTGCCGACGCACTTGTATTCTTCGGTTTCTTCCTTGGTTTTAAAGCCCCAGCCGTATAGCACAGCGAGAAAGTCCATGCCTATTTCTTCCGCACCCTTTGCCTCAATTGTGCTGTCGCCGACAAGGATACTTTCTTCAACGGAAACTCCTGTCTGCTCACACGCCTGCAAAAGCAGATGACTCTTTGTGAGGTTTGTACCGACATCTGTTGCACATACTGCGTCGAAAACATCCGACGCCTCGTAGGTTTCAAGAATATCCGTTGTGAACATTCTGTGCTTTTGAGTTGCTATTGCAAGCTTAAAACCGCTTTTCTTGAGTTCACGAAGAGCGTCATAAATTCCGTCATAGACGGTGAACATCTCTTTTCCTTTCTGGGAATAAAGCTTGCTGTAATTCTTTACGGCATATTCAATTTCGTCATCACTCATATTAAAGAGCGTTTTAAATCCGTATTCAAGCGGTGTGCCGATTACTCCGTAGAGTGCGCTGTGTTCAACAGGCTCATAGCCCATTGCAACTGCTGTTGTATTGAAACAATATAAAATTCCGGGGGCTGTGTCGGCAAGAGTGCCGTCAAAGCCAAAAACAACTAATTTTTTCATAAAACCACCCAATCTGCAAATAGATAAATTCATAAACAATTTTCACAAAAGTCTTTGTCCTGCAAATATGGAAATACATCTCAAGGGGAATTATACCATTTTACGGAGATAAATACAATACTAATTTTTCCACAAGTATTAATTTGGGAATAAAAGTGCCGAAAAATATGCAATTATTGTTCTTTTGCAAGCATATGCCAATCGAAACAAGTCTAAAACCAGAGCTTTCAACTTACTTTATTTCTTGACAACATCGTGCGTGCGTTATAAAATTGAAGTACATTATATTGAAAGGTTATTTTATTATGACTTCTGCAAAGCATAAAAATCCGCCTGCCAAACCCAAAGAAAAATATTCGGTACAGCAGGCGCTTACAAACTACTATCTGCTTATTATGTTCACGCTTTTTCCGTTGTTTTTTACCGACGCATATTTTAACATCAGGCACGACAAGTATTACTTTTTCATTATATTGACGGGTATTCTCGTTATTGCGGAATTTCTTATTATTATGACCGCAAGCGTTGATAAACCGCCGGAAGACTCAAAGCTTGAAAAGCCTAAACCAAAGCATTTGTATGAAGAGCTTTCGTTTATGGACTGGGCATTTATTGTATTTTTAGGAATAAATGTCATTTCAACGCTGTTGTCTGCAAACCCTTTGGATGCACTTCTGGGTACTCAGGGACGAAACAACGGTCTTGTGCTTATGGCATTTTACACCGCTACATATTTTATGATTACACGGTGCTTTAAATATTTTGAATACATATTCGTTGCGCTTGCGTTCGGTTCAATGATAGTTTTTGCACTTGCGGTGCTTAACTCATTCTATATTGATCCTCTCGGGATGTTTACTCTTCTCACCGACCAACAAACTATTACCGACTTCACTTCAACAATCGGCAACAAAAATCTGCTTTCAAGCTACATCTGTATTGCGATGCCTGTTACGATTGCAATGTCGGTTATAACGAAAAAGACCTTGCTCAGGGCAATTTATCTTATTGCAACAGGATTTGGCTTTGCGGCTCTTATGACTGCCGACAGCGATTCCGGCATTCTCGGCATGGCTGTATTTATGGTCATTTACCTTATTTGGTTCTCAAACAGTCTTGTAAGGCTTAAAAGATTTTTCCTTTCGGCAACTGTTATGCTGTTGTTTGCAAAGCTGCTCAGATTGTTCTCGCTCTGCTTTGACGACAAAAGCAAGGGCTTTGATAAGTTTCAGGAAATTTTCGTTTTCTCAGGCATCGGCTGGATATTGCTTGCAGCTTGTGCCGTTATTACAGGATTTTTGTATCTTATTGATTACAAAAAACCAAACATCACAATTTCAAAAGCCGTGCCGATTGCTCTTACCGTTGTATTCGGACTTTGTGCTGTTGCCATGATAGGAATTATGGTTTATTTCAGCTGTATTGACACCAAAACCGACCTCGGCAATTTTGAAAGAATTATCCGCTTTAACGATATATGGGGTACGCACAGAGGCTTTATGTGGATAAGGTCGATATGGATTTTCGGCGACGCTTCATTCATTGAAAAGCTGTTCGGCGTAGGTCCGGATATGTTCTACTCCGCATTCAGTCCGTACTTTGACGACCTTTCAAAATACGGTGACAGCTCAACAAATGCCGCTCATAACGAATATCTAAACTACCTTATCACAATCGGAATTACGGGACTTCTCTCCTATCTTGCCATTGTGTGCGGTACGATTAAGAACGCAGTTAAGTATGCAAAGGAAAATCCGATGCTGATTGCGTGCGTTTCGGCTGTTATCTGCTATGCTGTTCAGGCTGTTGTAAACCTTTATCAGCCGATTACAACTCCGCTGTTTTTCATCTTCATAGCTTTGTGCGAGGCTTTTGTAAGAAACGCCAAGGCTGAAAAATCTGCCGTATAAATATTTATGACTGCATTTCAATTCGGATAAGAAGATTCTGCATTGACTCGTTGCGGTCACGGCGGTATCGTCCCAGCTCGTAGAGGCTGTCGGGATTTTTAGTGATTATATTGGGCTTTTCCGTACAGGTTAGTGTACACGAAAAGCCCATTTCTTTTATCAGCTTTTCGGTCAGGTCATTTTTGGCACCGAACGGATATACAAAGCAGGTCGGTTTTTTCCCTGTTGCATTTTCAAGCAAGCCTTGAGCTTTGACAACATCTTCCGTAAGAATAGATTTATATGCTTCATCACTCTCCCCCGCTTTTTGCAAAACACCCTTTCGTGATTTCAAAGAATGCATATCGTACGAATGATTCTGAATTTCAACATAGCCCGAATCGGACATTTCTTTCATATCGTCAAAAGTTATATGACCGTAGGTCACGGAAATGTCCTTGGTTTCGGTAAATTTTTCGGACACTGAGGCAATCGGAGATATGACCGCCTTGCAGTTGTATTTTTCAAGCAAAGGGAGTGCATAATAATAATTATTATAATAGCCGTCATCAAAGGTCAGCATAATGCATTTTTCGGGCAATGATTTTTTGCCGTAAACATAATCGGTAAGGTCTTTTACAACAACGGTTGTGTAGCCGTTTTCGGTAAGATATTTTAAATCATTTTCAAAAAGAGTCGGCGAAACGGTGTAGTCATTTTGCAGTTTTTCGTCCTTTAAAAGTGAGTGATACATTATTACGGGCAGTTTTACGCTGTCGGTATCAGCCGTTGTTTCTTTTGTTGCACCTGTCATTACCGATATTAAAATTACCGCAGACAGGAAGAATGCCGTGAAAATGATAATTTTTACTGTTTTGTTTGATTTCACTATATTTCCTCCCAATTCTTTGTGCAAGATTTTTTATCTATAATTCTTTATTGTAAATATAATCAAACATCTGCGTGATAGAATATAGCCAAAGTTAATACTGATTACTGATTTTAACCAATCGGTACTGACTAATATTGCATAAGGATTTATGAATTATGGCAAAAAGAAATTTCAGCTCAAAACGCAATGCAATTTACAACGCTGTGTGCGGTACGGACACTCATCCGAGCGCACGCTGGGTTTATGATAAATTAAAGCCCGAAATTCCCGACCTTAGTCTTGGCACGGTTTACAGAAACATTGCTCTTTTTAAGGATGAAGGAAAGGTCAGCGTTATATGCAATGTAAACGGTGAGGAGCGTATTGACGGCAACACAGAGCCGCACCCCCACTTTGTCTGCAACAAATGCAATGCAGTTATTGATGTTGAAGACAATCAAAATGCTGATGACCTTGAGTCACAGCTTGCCGAAGAGGGATTTAAGGTGGAAAACAGATTTGTTATCTACTACGGCATATGTCCTAAATGTTCGGCAGAAGTACACTAATATTTATTACAAAGGAGAAGTAATTATGAAATGGTATTGCACAGTATGCGGTTATGTTTATGAAGGTTCCGAAGCTCCCGAGGCTTGCCCTGTTTGTAAGGCACCGAAGGAAAAATTTAAGCAGATGGACGAGGAGGCATCTTTCGCAACAGTTCACGAGGTTGGCGTTGCTCAGGGCGTAAGCGAAGATATTCTCAAGGATCTCAGAGCTAACTTTGAGGGAGAATGCAGCGAAGTCGGTATGTATCTTGCAATGGCAAGAGTTGCAGACAGAGAAGGCTATCCCGAGGTTTCTGCCGCATTTACAAAGTATGCTTTTGAAGAGGCTGAACACGCTGCCAAGTTTGCAGAGCTTTTAGGCGAAGTTCTTACAGACAGCACAAAGAAGAATCTTCAGATGCGTGTAGATGCAGAAACAGGTGCTTGCGAAGGTAAGTTTGACCTTGCAAAGCGTGCAAAGGCTCAGAACCTTGACGCTATTCATGACACAGTTCACGAGATGGCAAAGGATGAAGCAAGACACGGCGCAGGCTTTAGAGGTCTTCTTAACAGATACTTTAAGTAATCATTAAAAAATAAAAAATCAAAAAAGTCAGCTTGATAATCGTATGACCAACAACTAACCGATTACACAACAGACTTTGAACAGGAGATTTGATAGTATGAAATATGTATGCGATGTTTGCGGATATGTTTACGATCCTGAAATCGGCGATCCCGATAACGGCGTTGATGCAGGCACAGCATGGGAAGATGTACCCGAGGATTGGGTATGCCCTCTCTGTGGTGTAGGCAAGGACGAATTTTCCGCAGAAGAATAATTAACAAATTGGCAATTTGGGAGCAGGCAATGCTTGCTCCCTTTTGTGTGTACGGGAGTAAATTATGAAAAAATTGATTTCGTGGAATGTAAACGGACTTCGTGCCTGTGTTACAAAGGGCTTTGAGAACTTTTTTAAAGATGTTGACGCAGATATTTTCTGTCTGCAGGAAACAAAGCTTCAAGAGGGACAGATTGACCTCTTGCTTGAAGGATATCATCAGTATTGGTGCTATGCCGACAAAAAAGGCTATTCGGGAACGGCTATGTTCACAAAGGAAGAGCCTTTGAATGTATGTTACGGGATCGGCATTGACGAACACGACCATGAGGGCAGAGTTATCACGGCAGAATTTGACAATTGCTTTGTTGTCACCTGCTACACTCCAAACTCGCAAAGCGAGCTGAAAAGGCTTGATTACCGAATGAAATGGGAAGATGATTTCAAGGCATATCTGAAAAAACTTGAAGAAAAAAAACCGGTTATTATGTGCGGTGATTTGAATGTTGCACACAAAGAAATTGATTTGAAAAATCCGAAAACCAACCGTAAAAATGCAGGCTTTACCGATGAAGAGCGTTCAAAGATGACAGCGTTGCTCGATGACGGATTTATCGACACCTACCGCTATTTCTATCCCGATACAGAGGGCGTGTATTCGTGGTGGTCATACAGATTCAAAGCTCGTGAAAAAAATGCGGGCTGGCGTATTGACTATTTTATCGTTTCAAAAGCTCTTGAAAGCAAGCTTGACGGTGCAAAAATCCATACCGAAATTTTAGGTTCTGACCATTGCCCCGTTGAACTGACGATTGACATTTAAAAAGCAGAGCTTATTGAACACTCCGCTTTCATATGTTTTTTGTACAAAAAACAGGGTACCAATTGGTACCCTGACAGTTGACATATTTTTATTATTGTGTTAATATACAAGTAACGAAACAGCTTTAGCTATTTCGCAAGTTTGAGTAATAAAAAATTAAAGATTAACCGCTCTGTTCACGACACAGGGCGGTTATTTCTTTATAGTAAACACAAAAGGTTGTTACCATTTGTAGGCAACAACCTTTTTTTACATCAATAGTATTCTACTTTACCACAACCCGAGCATTTTCTGCCGATTGTTTTATTCTCATAATGGCTTTTCTCCGGAACAGTAACTGTTTTAGTGCCTACCTGAACCTGCACCCATTCATTACGATAAGAACCTTTGCCGCCATGTTCGAGCTCATAAATCATATGTTCTTCACGAACTGCATCATCTGTAACATCCTTATTACAATCATTACACAAAGTTCTGTCGTGTTCTTCATACACTGGTTCCTCGTAGGTATATGCTTTCTTGTCAACAACTTTTACCTTTTCGGTAATGTTTGTCCAACTGTGTGTATGCTGAGGCTTAGGAGTCGGCTTTGAAGATTCATTCTTAGATGAGTCAGGTTTTGAACTTGATGAACTGCTCTGCGGTGTTTTGGATGATTCAGATTTTGAACTCTCCTGCTTTGAGCTTTCGCTCTTAGATGAAGTGTCCTTTTTGCTGTCAGATTTTGAAGTATTTGACTTTGAGGAAGAATTGTTATTCTTGCCTGATGTACTTGTGTCCTTCTTCTGAGAAGATGAGTTTGTAGGATAGCTGTCCACCTTTACCTTGTTCTGATTTGCCTTTTTCACTTCAGAAGAATCTACCTTGACGGTTTCACCCTTTTCGTTTTCAACCTCAACCTTACCGTCCTTATCAACTTTCACTTCTTTGCCATTCTTATCAGTAATTTTGCCGTCAGCACCTACTTTGAGTCCTGCGTCGGTAATTGCTTTATCTGTTTCAGAAAGAGTCGGTGCTGTTTCAGAAACTGTTGTTTCTTCTACGCTTGTAGTCTGAACTGTTGTTGCAGTCTTATTTATTGCATTACTATCGTCACAACCGCAACCCGAAAGCATTGCTGTTGCTGTAATCATTGCCGCTGCAATTGCAATTGTCATTGTTCTCTTAATATTATTAGTCGTTTTCATATGTCATTCTCCTTTTATGTAAATTTGTGAAGAACTCTTATTCTCTGTAACAGTCGAAAAAATCAATACAGTTTTTCTTGCCATATAATTATAGCAAACTCCTCAGATGCAATCAAGTATCTGAGGAGTATTTATAATATTATATGATATTATGTCGTTATTTCAATTGATTTCTGACCGCCTGTTATGTCGGAAAAATTATTTTTTGCACTTTTAACGAATGCGAAGATTGTTTTCAGAAGCATATTTCTCGTTTTGCTGTCAAGACCTGCAAAGGATTTTAGGATTGTTCCCGTGTTCTTAAGCGGATTTTTCAGCATCTCATTAAAGGTTGCGGTTTCGGTCAGCGACAAAAGGGCAAAAACCTCTTTTGTGAACTCCCGTCTTTGAGCAATTGTCAGCGATTCAACAAATTCTTTCAGCGTGTGGTCAAAGAAAACGCTGAAATTTGTAGTGCTTTTCAGCCTGACAAGCCTGTTCTGCTCAATCTCCCACGAATAGACATCGTGTTGGAGAAAACCTTTTTGATTGCTCTTTACAATTGTGTAACTCTCCTCATGCTCAAACATCATGCCGAAAATGCTTGACTGCGGAACAAAGGTGTAGATTCTGTCGTCGACTTCATAAAATCCGCTGTCCCTGATTTTGTCAAGAGAAAACCCCGGTCCGTCAAAATTGTAAATATAATCAATGTGATTTCTTGAATTTTCATCGGTAAAAGCACCGGCATATACCGCAAGATTTCCACCCTTTGAGTGACCGCCCAGAATGAATTTTCCGTTGAGCATACGGACTGCCTTTTCAAAATAATCAAGAGCCTTTTTCTGTGACGGCAACGGAAATGTGAAGAACATATTGAAGTCCTCCTGCCAGCCGACAAGAGAATTGTCCGTTCCTCTGTATGAAATAAAATAATTCTTTTTAAGAAATTCAAAAGTGATTGCGGAAAACTGCATACTCACATCGGACTCAACCTCGTTTACATACCCCGAAACAAGAATTTTGCCGAATCTCTTGCTCTCTGCCGTCGCTTTCAAAAGGTCGGCATCACCCTTCCACAATAGATTTTTCTCGTAATCATCGGTTGCAAACACACGCATTGCCGCCTGTTCAAGGGTAATTTCATCAAACAGACATGACGATACCGCACCGTCAAAAGGAAGATATGAAAGCCGTGAAAGCACAAGTGCGTCAAGCTCGTTAAAACCGTCCTGTTCAAATGTCAAATCGCCTCTCCGACTTATGTAATCAAATATGTCAGCCATACAAATGCCTCCAATCTGTTTTCTCTCTGTAACTATTGTACCACTTTGTACTAATTATTTCAATACAATTTTGAAAATTGAAAAAGAAAAGGACAAACGAATTCGTTCATCCTTTAACAGTATATGAAGTTATCTGAATTTTGCGATTTCTTCAAGAAATTGTTTTCCGAATTTATCAAGCTTTGTTCTGCCCACACCCGAAACTTCAAGCATTTCATCGGGTGTTTCGGGGCATTTTTTGCACATATCAATCAGCGTTGCATCGGTAAAAATAACATAGGCAGGAACGCTCTTTTTGGATGCAATACCTTTTCGCAAAGCTTTGAGCGCATCAAGTAAATCGGAATTGACAGGCACTTCGGGACGGTGCGTTTTGACAACCTTTTCGGAGTTTTCAACTTTCTTCATCACAAGCCGTTCCCGTCCGAAAAGCACATCTCTGCTCTTTGGCAATAGTTTTAGGACCTCGGTTTCATTGTCGGATGAAATATACTCCTTTTCGGCAAGAAAGTCAATTGTGCCGAAAATATGCCTTGCCGTAACCTCTTTCATTATTCCGTAGGTTGACTGATTGTTAAGCTCAGCTTTTAGAATTTTCTCGCTTTTACTGCCCTTTAACACATCACAAATCACGGTTTTGCCGTACCTTTGTCCTGTTCTTGCAATACACGACATAATTTTTTGAGCATCAATTGTAACATCAACAAGCTTGTGAACGGAAAGGCAGTTGGAGCATTTTCCGCAGTAAGCCTTCTTTTCACCGCCGAAATACCGCAGAATAAATCCACGCAGACAATCGTTTGTTGTGCTGTAAAAGGTCATATATTTTAAGCGTTCAAAATCACGCTCACGAATTTGCTCGTTTTCTTCAATTGTAAGCTCATCGTTGCCCTCGGAATTTTCAATCATAAAACGATTTAGGCGAACATCCTTAGGACTGTAGAGCAAAATACAATCAGCCTCACCGCCGTCACGACCTGCCCGTCCTGCCTCTTGATAGTAGCTTTCAATGTTTTTCGGCATATTGTAATGAATTACATATGTAACATTTGACTTGTCAATTCCCATACCGAAAGCATTGGTTGCGACCATAATATTTTTTCGGTCAAAAACAAAATCCTCCTGATTTTTCCTGCGTTCGTATTCATCAAGACCTGCATGGTATCTTGCCGCCGAAAAGCCGTTATCGCAGAGCAATTCGCAGACAGCTTCAACATTTTTTCGGGTTGCACAATAGACAATTCCCGACCTGTCGCCACGCTCCCGAATGAGGTCAATAAGCTTTTCGTCCTTTGACGATGACTTTATTACGCCAAAGAAAAGGTTGGGGCGGTCAAATCCCGTTGTAATTTCAAACGGATTTTCAAGCCTGAGAATTTTCTTTATATCTTCTTTTACATCATTCGTAGCCGTTGCGGTAAATGCTCCGACAATCGGACGATTTGCAAGGCTTTCAACAAATGAAATAATTTTGAGGTAACTCGGTCTGAAATCCTGTCCCCATTGTGAAACGCAATGAGCCTCGTCAACTGCAACCATTGAGATTTTTATCTTTTTACAGGTGTCGAGAAATCCGTCAGTCAACAGCCTTTCGGGTGCAACATAGATGATTTTGTATTTTCCGTGCTCAACATTTGAAAGCACTCGCAGAAATTGCGGATATGAAAGCGAGCTGTTTATATATGCCGCAGGAACTCCAGACTGAACGAGTGAGCCGACCTGATCCTTCATAAGCGAAATCAGAGGTGACACAACAATTGTCACCCCGTCAAAAAGTAATGCGGGAATCTGATAGCACATAGACTTGCCCGCACCTGTGGGCATAATGCAAAGTGCATCTCTGCCGTCAAGCAAAGCGTCAACTATCTGTTCCTGTCCGTCTCTGAAAGAATCGTGTCCGAAGTAATCTTTTAACACGCTTAATTTATCACTCATCTTTTTGCCCTTATCTATCATTCTTTATTGGAATTATAATCATTGTATTCCCTTTCAATCCAAGCCATAAGCAGATTTACAATTTTCTGCTGTTCTACCTCGTTAAGCTGTTTGTCCTTTGCAACTCTGTACCACTTGTTAAGACACCCTCTGCAACAACAGGCACAGGCGTGCTGTGCGATAAAAACAGGGTGTCCCCTCATAGGCGTTTGCTTTCCGTCATTCGGAATATATTTTGGTGCAAGCCGTGTTCTGACAAAATCTTCTGCATGGGAGCGGATTTTATTCATTCCCTTTTCATTAATATAGTCAATGTCCTTTTGCTTTAAATGAAACCGACTGCGAAAATCAGATTTTTTCAGTTTATTTAGTGCCTCATCTATCGTTTGCATTGTTCATGCCTTCTTTTATTGTCATACCTTAATTATAAACAATTACTACGGTAATGGCAAGAAAAAATGCACTTATTTTCTGTTACAGAAAAAAAACAACCCCACGATTATTTTACCGTGGGGTTGTTTTCATAGGGTTGCTTTTCAATTATTTTTAGAGATTAAACATCTTTGCAATATTTTTCAGCAAGGGCAAAGAACGTTTTTTCGAGCGAATCCAAGGTTTGTTCCGTCATACTGACCGACATACTGTTTTTGTCGGAAAATATGATTTCAACGATTGTAACCGTGGCGTCATCGACTGTCAGTCCTTTGTTTTTTGGATTATATTTTTTCAGAATTTCCAATGCGTCTTCGGCGGTGTCACACAGCAATCTCATATCCGTTTCGTCGATCAAAACATTTTCAAAAGCGATATAACCGCATTTGCAGATAGCGTCAAAAAGGAAATTTACACCTTCTTTTCGCACATAAAAAGAACAGCAGTAATCAAAATTTGAATGATTTTTTGAATAGCTCACGGATACAATTTCTTTTTTTACACGCGTTTTTCGTTTGGAAATATTATGAAATAACGGCCGTAAAGTCATATCGGTTATGTCATGGCAGCCCCGCAGAACGGACAGAATTTCGGCGGATTGCCGTCAGGCTTATATCCGCAAGCCGAGCAAACAATTGCCGCAGCATTTTGCGGAGTAAACGGCTGTGAAACTTGCTGATTTACTGTGTTGCTCTGCATAGGCATTCCGTTCTGCTGATAGCCCATATTGTTCTGCATGGGCATTCCG
>ERZ1023965.193-NODE-193-length-13617-cov-6.288011_pt1 | contig 13617 bp, 6 predicted proteins | sample MGYA00380428_ERZ1023965 | MGnify/ENA primary metagenome ERZ1023965 (study PRJEB33179, sample SAMN07449054) | human gut metagenome | biome: Human-gut; feature: Human associated habitat; material: Faeces | host: Homo sapiens | place: India:Kasaragod | collected...
CATCTGCTGCCGCAAAAATAATCTCGGCATTGGATACCTTGTAATCCTAGATAAATAATACCTTTAGCTTGCCGCCAATAGAAGCATCGTTATTTATCACATCAGCCACACTGTTGATGAGCTTTATTGTTTTCTTTGCATTTCTGTAGCCTGCTGCTGCCTTTGCTCCAAAAATGAATGTTCTAGGATAGAAATCCATAGACGGATTTTCCTTAATCTTGTTGTACAGATACATCACATGAAGGATGTTCATGAGCTGTCTCTTGTACTCGTGAAGTCTCTTAACCTGCACATCAAAGATAGAATCCGGATTTACATCAATACCATTGTGCTCCTTGATATACTTTGCTAAACGCACCTTGTTTGCTCTCTTAATCTCAGCAAACTCCTGCTGTGCAACAGGGCTGTCCGCATAAGCCTTGAGCTTTGAAAGCATTGTAAGATCTGTAATCCAGCCGGCTCCTACCTTTTTTGTTGCCCAGTCTGCAAGGAGTGGATTTGCATGTGCTAAGAATCTACGCTGTGTGATTCCGTTTGTCTTGTTATTGAACTTCTCAGGGAACATCTCATAGAAATCATGAAGCTCCTGATTCTTAAGTATCTCTGTGTGAAGCTTTGCAACACCGTTTACAGAATAGCCTGCAACGATAGCCATATTTGCCATCTTGACCTGTCCGTCATAGAGGATAGCCATCTTTCTTACCTTGTCCTCATTGCCAGGATATCTCTCATTAATCTGCATCACAAATCTTCTGTTTATCTCGTCAACAATCTGGTATACACGAGGAAGCAGTCTCTGGAATATCTCAATTGGCCACTTCTCAAGCGCCTCAGCCATGATTGTATGGTTAGTGTAGGCTACACATCTTGTAGTGATATCCCATGCATCATCCCATGACAGATGTTCCTCGTCCACAAGGATTCTCATAAGCTCTGCGACTGCAACTGTAGGGTGAGTATCGTTCATCTGGAAAACGACCTTATTCGGAAGATCTTTTAAATCGCTGTGATGCTTTTTAAACCTTGCAAGTGCACGCTGGATGCTTGCTGATACAAAGAAATACTGCTGCTTTAAGCGAAGCTCCTTGCCCTTTACATGGTTATCGTTTGGATAGAGCACCTCAACAAGGTTTCTTGCAAGATTTTCCTGCTCCACTGCCTTGTCGTAGTCACCCTGGTCAAAGGACTCGAGCGAGAAGCCGTTTTTTGGCTCTGCATCCCATATCATGAGAGAATTGACCACATTGTTGTCATAACCGACTATAGGCATATCATAAGGCACTGCAAGCACCGACTGATAGTCCTTCTGCTCGAAATGAAGCTCTCCGTTTTCATCTGTGCTCTCCTGCACATATCCTCCAAACTTGACCTCATAGCAGTACTCCGGACGACGAAGCTCGAATGGATATCCGTCCTTGAGCCAGTTGTCAGGCACCTCAATCTGGAAGCCGTCTGAAATCTGCTGCTTGAACATACCATATCTGTATCTGATTCCACAGCCGTATGCAGGATATCCAAGTGTGGCAAGTGAATCCATGAAACACGCTGCCAGTCTTCCGAGTCCACCGTTTCCAAGTGCCGGATCAGGCTCCTGGTCCTCAATAGCATTGATATCCACACCAATCTCATTGAGAGCCTCCTTGACCTCCTTGTATGCTGAGAGGTTTATAAGGTTGTTGCCGAGAGCTCTTCCCATCAAAAACTCCATGGACATATAGTAAACAACCTTTGGATCGTCCTTGTCCATCACTCTCTGTGTGGCAATCCACTCATCCATGATGACATCCTTTACGGCCTCTGATACAGCCTGATAAAGTTCCTGCTGTGTGGCATCATCTATAGTCTTACGATATTTATTTTTTAAATTGTCTGATACAGTCTTAATAAACACCTTTTTGCTAAACGTATTATCTCTCATCATATTCCTCCTTATGGCACTAAAAGGGAGCAAATTAATGCTCCCTCTCGTGCAGAGATTATTGTTTTTCAACTGCAAGCTTAACAGCCTCACCATTAATCTTCCAATCCTTTTCATAGCCCTTAAGTTCGCCTGATTTAATTGATACGGCAAGAACCTCGGTCTTGATTTCATCACCAAACTTTTCAAATACATTTGAAAGCTTCTCATCTGCCTCGTATGTCACAGCGATGTGGTCCATAACCTCAAAGCCTGCGTCCTTACGCATTGTCTGGATCTTACTGATGATTTCTCTTACGAAACCTTCCTCGATAAGCTCAGGAGTGAGGTTGGTGTCAAGAACAACGGTTATATTGTTGTCAGACTGTGTCACGTAGCCCTCCATCTGAGTCATCTCGATAAGTAAATCCTCTTTAGATAATACAACTTCATCGCTAATGCTGTCAAGCTTGAGAGAGCCGGTGCTGTTAAGCTCCTCCATGGCCTTATGACCATCAAGCTCAGCTAAAACTGCCTTAATCTGGCCAAGGAATTTACCATACTTAGGACCCACTGTTCTAAGCTGTGGCTTGAATTTGTATGTGGTGTAGTGTGATACATCATCAGTGAACTCAACCTCTTTTACGTTGAGCTCGTCTGCGATGATATCCACATAAAATTCATCCAGTTTTTCCGGAGCCTTTACAAACATTTTTCCGATTGGCTGACGGTTTTTGATATTTGCCTCGTTACGACATGCACGTCCGAGTACTACAACCTTTAGTACCTCATCCATATCAGCTTCGAGCTTTTTGTCAATCAGCTTCTCATCAACTACAGGATAGTCGCACAGATGAATTGACTCCGGTGCGCTCTTGTCGATAGAGCAGACAAGATTTCTGTAGATATCCTCTGTCATGAAAGGAATCATAGGTGCTGCCGCCTTTGATATGGTGACAAGTGCTGTATAAAGTGTCATGTATGCGTTTATCTTGTCCTGCTCCATGCCCTTTGCCCAGAAACGCTCACGGCTGCGGCGTACATACCAGTTACTCAAGTCGTCTACGAACTCCTGAAGGTACTTTGCCGCCTCCGGAATCTTGTAATTTGACAGGCACTCATCCACTCCTGCCACTGCTGAATTGAGCTTTGAAAGAATCCACTTGTCCATTACTGCAAGCTTATCATACTCAAGGCTGTATTTTGTAGCATCAAAATTGTCGATATTTGCATAAAGCACGAAGAATGCGTATGTGTTCCAGAGTGTTCCCATAAACTTACGCTGTCCCTCAAGCACGAGCTTTCCTGAAAACTTCTTTGGAATCCATGGAGCTGATGCTGTGTAGAAATACCATCTGATGGCATCTGCACCGTATGTCTCAAGTGCATCAAACGGATCTACCGCGTTGCCCTTTGACTTGGACATCTTCTGTCCGTTCTCATCCTGTACATGTCCAAGCACGATGACATTCTCATAAGGAGCCTTGTTGAAAAGGAGTGTAGACTCAGCCATGAGTGAATGGAACCATCCACGTGTCTGGTCAACTGCCTCTGAGATAAACTTAGCCGGGAACTGCTTCTCAAATACTTCCTTGTTCTCGAATGGATAGTGGTGCTGTGCAAATGGCATGGCTCCTGAATCAAACCAGCAGTCAAGTACCTCTGGTACACGGTGCATATCCTTGCCACACTCAGGACACTTGATTGTCACAGCGTCGATGTATGGTCTGTGAAGCTCTACCTCTGCTGCCTTTGGATCTCCTGCTTTTTCGGCGAGCTCTGCACGGCTTCCGATACACTCTCTGTGTCCGCATTCACACTCCCAGATATTGAGTGGTGTGCCCCAGTAACGGTTACGTGAGATAGCCCAATCCTGTATATTCTCAAGCCAGTTTCCGAAACGTCCTGAACCGATAGACTCAGGAATCCAGTTTACTGTATTGTTGTTTCTGATAAGATCATCCTTTACTGCTGTCTCCTTGATGTACCATGACTCTCTTGCATAGTAGATAAGAGGCTTGTCACATCTCCAGCAGTGTGGATACTCATGCTCAAATTTCGGAGCATCGAAGAGCTGCTTCCTGCCGCTTAAGTCCTTTAATACCTCAGGATCTGCATCCTTTACCCACATACCGGCAAACGGAGTCTCTGCTGTAAGCTCTCCCTTGTCGTTTACAAACTGTACAAATGGAAGGTCATAATTTCTTCCGACATTGGCATCATCCTCACCAAATGCAGGAGCGATATGAACAATTCCTGTACCGTCTGACATAGTAACATATGTGTCACATGTCACGAAAAAGCCCTTCTTGCCCTGCTTATCGGCAACCTGCTTAGCACAGTCATAAAGCGGCTCATACTCCTTGTACTCAAGGTCCTTTCCTTTGTATGTCTCAAGCACCTCATATGCCTTCTTGCCTGCCTCTGCGTCCTCTTTTGAAAGAAGCTGTGAGAGCACCTTGTCTGCAAGTGCCTCTGCCATATAATATGTGTAGCCATCAACAGCCTTTACCTTTACATATGTGTCATTAGGGTTCACACAGAGTGCCACGTTGCTTGGAAGTGTCCATGGAGTTGTGGTCCATGCGAGGAAATATGCATCCTCTCCTACTACCTTAAAACGTACTACTGCTGATTTTTCTTTAACTGTCTTGTAGCCCTGTGCCACCTCCTGTGCAGAAAGCGGTGTTCCACAACGAGGACAGTAAGGAACAATCTTGAAGCCCTTGTAAAGAAGTCCCTTATTCCAGATTTCCTTGAGAGCCCACCACTCTGACTCAATGAAATTGTCGTCATATGTGACGTATGGATTGTCCATATCAGCCCAGAAACCTACTGTGTTGGAGAAATCCTCCCACATACCCTTGTATTTCCATACAGACTCTTTACATTTCTTGATGAATGGCTCAAGTCCGTAGTTCTCAATCTGATCCTTGCCGTCAAGGCCGAGAAGCTTCTCCACCTCGATCTCAACAGGAAGTCCGTGTGTATCCCAGCCTGCTTTACGTGGCACATATTTGCCCTTCATGGTCTGGAATCTTGGAATCATATCCTTTATGGTACGTGTCTCAACATGTCCGATGTGAGGCTTTCCGTTTGCTGTAGGAGGTCCATCATAGAATGTGTATGTCTCTCCTTCTTTTCTGTTTTCCATAGATTTTCTGAAGATATTGTTCTCTCTCCAGAACTGCTCTGTCTTCTTCTCGCGTTCAACGAAGTTCATATTGGTGTCAACTTTGTTGTACATGACTATCTCTCCTTATTCTATATTGTTCGTGAACATCCCAACTTGCACCTCAAATTCGACTCTTACGAGGCTTCCTTGTGGCTTACTCCACTACAATTTTCGGTTTATTGAATATTCACAAAAAAGGCACACATTCCTGTAATTAGGAACGCGTGCCTGATACGTCTATACCACCTATTACAATGTACTTAAGGGAAATACCCTTGCATACCCGCCCCTGTAACGTAGGGAATACGTCAGAACCTACTCTCGCAACACTGTATGGCGATTTTAGCCTGCGGCTCAGAAGTGATTTTCAAAACGGCTCTACTCATACCGGCTCTCACCTGCCCCGGCTCTCTTTGACTTTCCTGCCATCTCTACTGTCTTCGTCACTGCCTTTTACTAACTGTGTTTAAGTATATAACTGAAAAGCCACTGTTGTCAAGATGTAATTGATTCTGTAATAATTTGATAATAATTAACTCTAATAAATGCCATCATAATCAAAATTCTGATAATCAAAATCATCATAATCATAAGAATCATAATCATAATCGTAATCCTCATAGGAATCGTCATCATTATAATACTCATAGCCCTCATCAAAGCCCCTCATGAACTCCTTTTCTAAATCTGTGCTTACATTTGCGCCTGCCACAACCCAGAATATGATGCTGACTATAACTGAGATGGCTGCTGTTGCTATACCAACTATACCAAACACCTTGTTGTTGCCCTTTATGATATGTATAATACCAAAAATGATAGCAAGCAGAGCTGTCACATAATTGATGCATGTACAAAACAGTACAATAGATGCGATTCCAAGTACCAGAGAAGCTATACCAAAGCCATTGCTGTTCTTTGGCGGCTGGTTGTATGGATTAGCTCCATACTGTGGCTGATTGTAGACTGTCTGTCCGTATGCGGTCTGATTGTAGCCACCCTGTCCGTTTGGCTGCTGGCCATACTGCGTCTGTCCGTAAGCTGACTGATTAAATGAGCCCTGAGCATATGTGTTCTGGTTGTATGTACCCTGGGCATTTGGATTCTGGTTGTATGTACCCTGGGCATTTGGATTCTGATTGTATGTACCCTGATTTGCATAACCATATGCACTGCCCGTATTATTGACATATCCGTCTGTGCTGCCTGTCTGGTCTGATGACTGTCCATATGCATTCCCACTTTCCTGCTGGGATACAGACTGATTATATGTGTCTGCCGGCTGACTGTATGTGTCCTGCGGCTGGCTGTATGTATCTGAGCCATTTGCTGTTCCTGAAGACTGACCGAATACACCTGTATTGTCCGGTGTGCCTGACGACCGGTTGTCATTGTTCATATAATTGTTATCGTCCATAACTTCCTCCATATATCCTATTGTTTATGTAGCCATTGTGTTATTGTGTTATTGTGTTAGAAATATTTTATCATATATTACAATAATGTAAATATTTTTATCATAAAAAAATATGTAAAAATGGCAGGAGCAAATGCGCTCCTGCCGTAAAAAACATATTACTGCTCTTAGAAATCAAATTTCTGACTAAGCTCTTCCTCATTCTCCTCAACAGAGTTTTTGAGGTCATCCGCAAGCATATAGATATTTTCCAGTACCTTCTTGCACTTTGCCATGCTCTCGACTGTGGTATCAGCCATGCGAAGTCCCTCTGTTGAAGAAGCTGCGACCTCTTCTCCGGTAGCTGAAAGGTGTGTGATATTGTCTGATATGACTGTTGTTGAATCAAGAATCTTTTTGATACTCTCCTCAGCCACATTGATATCCTTCATCAACAGCTCAACGGCCTCTCCCATGGCATTAAACTTTTCTCTTGTATCGTCGATAAGCTCATTCTGCTTCTCTACCGATGATACTGAGTTCTCGATACTCTCGTTGGCACGCCTTGTGTCCTCATTAAGCTTGTTTATAATCTCTGTAATATTGGCTGATGCATCCTTTGTCTGCTCTGAGAGCTGTCTGATTTCATCTGCTACTACCGCAAAGCCCTTTCCTGCTTCACCTGCCCTGGCCGCCTCAATTGAAGCATTGAGAGCAAGCAGATTTGTCTGGTTAGAAATATTGATAATCGACTCAACAAAGCTCTTTACTTCCTCTACCTTAGCTGTAAGACTCTGGATAACTGACACTGTAACATTGCTTGCCTCTGCCACGTTGTGTGCCTGCTCCTTGAGTTCTTCCACAACATCAGCTCCCTGCTTTACGGTCTCATCAGTCTGGCGTGAGGCATCTATCATAGCCTTGATTCCACTTTCTGCATTGTCTGTATTTCCCTGAATATCAACACACATAGCTGCCTGCTTCTGGATAGCCTCCGCAGTGCTCTCTGTGCTGTCTGCTATCTCCTGGATTGAACTATGGCTCACCGCAACAGACTCATCGAGATCATTTAACATGGTCATAGCCTCGTCAAAGTGCTTTGAAATATTCTCCGCAACCATTACCATCTTCTTATTGCTGTCCACCTGTGCCATAGCAGATTCTTTGATTTCTTCCATATTTTCATTGAAGAAATGGGTAAGAAGAATCGTGATGCTGTCTGACGCATATCCCACAAGTACAAGTACAAAAACTGCTATCACATCATTCTGAAGAGCTGTACCCCCTATTCCAAGCTGCATTACAAGCCTGATGACGCTGGATATGATTATTACTGCGTTCATCACCATCATCATCTTTATATCCAGATATATCATCGCTGCAATAACAAGCGGCAGGGCATATGTCCATGTACCGATTGTTGAATTGATCAGTGCGATAATAAAATATCCTGCTGTCATGGCGCTTACAAGTATAAGCGCACCTGTTCTGCTGTCTCTTTTTGTAATAAATGCAATTACAGCTATTACTATTACTGCTATTGCCGCAACAAGCTGTATACTTATCCTGGTAATATCAGCATCTTTTGTCCCAACTGCTGCAAATAACGTAAATGCTATATATGCAAATACTATGATTACCGCCATAAATACACGTTTATTGGCTCTGCTATACTGTTGACTATTCATAAAATCCCCCTTCTTTTGTTTGAGTTTTTTAAAGTAGTTTAATTATACAACAGTTTTTTATAATAATCCACTACTATTTAGTGCCAACGTACCATTTTTCTCATTTTGCTCCTGATTTGAAGAAAATTCTCCTTTCAAATAAACATTTACACAAAAACACCCGGCAGTTATCCTGCCGGGCATCCTGTAAAAAAATATTTATTCTTTAACTCCACCAAGTGTAAGTCCTGTAACAAAGTATTTCTGTAAAAACGGGTAAATACATATGATCGGAAGCATTGTTATAATTGTTGCTGCGGCACGAACTGAGGTAGGTGTAACTGCGCCTACAGCATTTTTCAATGTTTCTGCTGATCCTCCCTGATTTGTTACAGCTGAAAGAAGCTTCATAAGCTCATACTGTAATGTAGTAAGCTTTGTATTCATACGGTTATAAAGCATTGCATCAAACCATGAGTTCCACTGTCCTACTGCTACGAATAAAGCTACTGTCGCATATACCGGTTTGCAGAGAGGTGAATAAATCTTCAGAAAAATGGTGGTATATCCTGCACCGTCAAGCTGCGCTGATTCCTCTAAGCTGTCAGGAATTCCATTCATATAGGTCCTGATAACGAGCATGTTAAACGCACTGACCATTCCAGGGACTACATAAACCCAAAAACTATTGGTAAGCCCAAGTCCCTTGTACAGGAGGAAGGTAGGGATTAATCCACCATTGACATACATTGTGATAACCCAAAACAGGGATAAACCTCTTTTGAACAAAAATCTTTTTCTGCTGACTATAAAAGCAAGGATTGCATTTGCCACCAGTGCTAAGACTGTTCCAATTATTGTTCTGGCAACAGTAATGTATGCTCCTGTTATAAGATTATCTTTTTGTAAAACCGTTATATAATTCTTCCAGGTAAACTTTCTTGGTAAGAGGTAAATTCCACCTCTTAATGCATCTGTACCATCATTAAGCGATATCGCAAGTGTATTAAGCACCGGATAAAGCGTTATGATCAAAAACAATACCATAATGATGCAATTTACAATTGGAAATATACTTATCTTCTTTTTCTTTTTGCTCTTTACAGAGCCTGCTGTTATATCTGCCATCGTACAAGACCTCCTTAAAACAACTGCTCTTCACCATTATGTTTGGCAATTTTATTTGCAATAAATATAAGAATTATACTTACCACACTCTTGAATATACCTGCTGCAGTACCTATTGCATAATCTCCCTGGCTTATGCCCCATTTAAGTACATAAATATCAATAGTCTGTGATACTTTCTGTATCAGACCGTTTCCTAAGAGATACTGTATCTCAAATCCTGCATTTAAAACATTACCTACATTCATAAGAAGAAGGATTATGATAGTTGGTTTGATTCCCGGCAGTGTTACGTACTTGATCTTTGCCCAGCGTCCCGCTCCATCAATAGATGCTGCTTCGTAAAGTGAAGGATCTATTGATGTAATGGCTGCAAGATATATGATTGCATTCCATCCTGTTTCTTTCCATACATTGGCAAATGCCACTATCGGCCAGAAATATCCCGTATGTGCGAAAAAGTTTATCGGTTGGTCTATAATATGCATATTTACAAGGAACTCATTTACAATACCTGTTCCTGAAAGCATATCGTGTAAAATACCTGTTACAATGATCCATGAAAGGAAATGTGGAAGATATGATATAGTCTGTACTACTTTCTTTCCACCCTTTGATGCAATCTCATTAAGTAAGATTGCAAATGCTATGGCTGTGACAAAAGTTACAACCAGATTGATAACGCCCATTGCGAGTGTATTTCTTATAACACGGATAAATGTCATATCCGAGAACAGCATCTTGAATTTGTCCAATCCAACAAATGCAGAATGAAATATACCAAGTCTTGGTTTGTAATCCTGAAATGCCATTGCCCAGCCAGCGAGCGGCAGATAATAGAATACGACTCCATATGCCACCATTATTGCTGCCCAGAACAGCAGCACTTTCTGGCGTTTGACTTCTTTCCATGTAATTTTTGTTCTAGGTTTTCTGACCTTTTCTTTTTTATTTTCTCTCGTTAATGACATGACACCACTCCTTAAAATGCAGCAGGCAGATAAAACGCTATTACATCTGCCTGCCTTAAATTTCATTTAAGCTTTATTTGAACTTAGCAGCCTGCTCTAATCTTTTATCAAGCTCAGTCTGTAATTCATCCAGGAAATCCTGTGGATTGCATGCATTGTATGCATCCATGTATGTATCCCATGCTTTGTCAAAGTTTTTTGCCATAACAACCTGTGGAAGCTGCTCATGCTTAACTTCGCCAATCTTTGTCCAGGCTACTCCACCAGGAGTGCTTGTGTTAAAGTTGTTAGAGTATGACCACATCGGATACCAATCTCCAGGTGCATTGTTTGTTCCAAGCATTTCAACGTATGTCTTAACACCATAGGCATCGAAAGCTTCTTGTACATCACTGTTAAGACCATCATAGAACTCTCTTGCCTGTCCATCAGGTTTGTTGGCATTGATTCCATCATCACTTGTTCCATTGTACTGTGGGAAGTATGAGTATGAGCATAAATGAGAAGCCTTGTATGCTGTATCAGAAGCCTGCTTTCTCTCATCTGCTGTTCTGTAGAACTCACCATTCTCATCTACTTCATAGTCAGTACCCTTGACACCCCAGAATCTGAGATTGTGGATATCCTGATCAAGAAGATCATTTACAAACTTCATGGCCGCATCTACATCATCACAGGCTGTTGTAACAGCAAGACCTGTTGCCTCGTTGAAAGCACCGCCTGCATTGTGCCACTGATTGTCACGGCCGTCGATTGTTACAGGTACCGGAATGTAATCGCATCCCTGCTCAGCAAGACCTGCCTGTTTAATTGCATCACCTGCTGTGAATGCAAAATCCCACCACTGGTCAATCATTCCAAGTACACGTCCTGTAGAAAGCTTAGAGATATATTCATCATATGTCTGTGTGAATGACTCAGGATCTACAATTCCCTTATTATACTCTTCATTGAGCTTCTTGAAATATTTAACTGCTGTATCAGATGTATTATAGTCAAGTATTTTCTTTGTATCAGGATCTACCATACATGATCCATCGTTTGGATATCCGTCAAGGAACTGTGGTGCATTCTCAAGACAGAAATATCTCCAATCCTCACAAAGGATTGTATATGGAATATTTTCTGTTCCATCACTCATTGTTGGATTTGCTTCATTATATTTCTCGATGAGGTCAAAATACTGATCCAGTGTCTTGATCTGCGGATAGTTAGCCCATTTAAGTACTCTTGCCTGGATCCAGAATGCCTCGTCATTGTGTGTGCAGACTTTCTCGTCTCCCTTTATGCAGCTAAACTGTGGTATCCAGTAGATATGTCCGTCATCCTGACGAAGTTTTTCCCACTCAAGTTCTGTGAAAAGATTTTTGATGTTTGGATATTTCTCGATGTAGTCATCCAGTGGAACAAGTGCACCTGCTTCATATAACTGCTTCTGTCCACTTGCACCTTCAATGAAATCAGGATACTCGCCACCTGCGATCATTGTTCCGACTGCCTCATCTGCTGTCTGTCCGGTAAGCCAGGTTTCCTTTACCCTTACACCTGTCTTTTCCTCGATGATCTTCTGGATTTCATTATCATCATTGATTTCAGATCCCGGTACAGCAAAGAATGCATCAAACTCTTTCACACCTCCGAAGCTACCTTTTTTGCCACTATCATTACCACATCCGGCAAACATTGTTGCTGCCATAGTAGCCACAAGCAGCATGCTTACAATTTTTTTTCTTCTCATATTGTAATGTCCTCCCTTTTGATAACTTAATTTTATACTTTTTAAGTTTTCAAACAATCGGAGTAACTATAGTCAAAAACAGGGTAAACTATAGTTTCTCGAAAAAACTATAATATACCCTGTTTTGCAGTAATATATATTATTCTCCACTTTGCATCTGCCGTCTGAAACGCGCCGGTGTGCAGCCTTTTACCTGTATAAACCTGTTCACAAAATAATCCATATCATGATATCCGACTTCCTCTGCTATCTGTATTATCTTCTTATCAGTCCTAAGCAGAAGCTCTGCCGCACGTTCCATCCTGTAATTGTTCAGATAATCCTTAAAGGACTGTCCGTATTTTTTTCTGAAAAGCTGCCCTAAGTATGCACTGTTTACATAATACTTCTCACTCAGGCTCTTAAGCGTGATGTTCGTGGCATAATTGTCTCTTACTTCCTTTTCTACCATGCCGATCACACCTCTTGACACATTTTTTCTAAGCTGCGACAGATAATCACCATACTCACAGCAAAATCTGGTCATATGTGCACGGCTTCCCCTCTCAATACCGGTCTTAAAGCTGCTCTCACTTATGAGTCGCAAAATCTCCTGCTGATTTACATTATCATCCTGCTCACTTGCCAGGTGTATGAACTGAAACAACAGATAATTGATATTTAAGTTCATGCTTTCCCCATTCATACCCATGCTGGACATCTCATCATAAAATGTGGCAACTGCATTTCTTATCTCAACATGATTGTTCTGTTCCACTGTCCTAAGCAGCTCATCCAGACTATCTTTACAAAGCACTATTCCATCTGCCGATATCTTTACTTCATCCTCATAGTAATATATGCTCTTTACTATGCGAAATCCCTGAAACGACCTGAGCATACATGCATTGCCGTATGATCTGGCTATCTTTGATATATCTGATACTTTTCTTCCGACCAGCATAACTATATTCTTTTGTGTATTATCACATATATACCTTCTCAAATCCTCCAGATATTTTCTCTCGTTTTTTGCGGCTTCCTCTGCCATATAATCTGAGCATATAAAGCCTATGTCATAAACTTTTTCATTTACCGATACATCAAATACACAATGTGCCGAATCAGCCCCCAGAAAAGCAACACAGCTTTCGTACATCTTGCGCTGTAAGCTTCTCATATCACTATCGAGTATCTCATCACCTGCCGGAAACTGCTCCACCTGTATCTCAACATACCTTGCTCCACCCTCACACCTCATATTTTCTTTTACATAGTTCAGGTTTACTTCATCATATTTGCCCCGTATCAGAGATATCAGGTGTCCTGCAAGGTATGCCTGTTTCATCTTTTTGTTATCCTCGTCGATCTTGTTTTTCTCGTTTTTGAGCACAAGAACCTTGTTTAGTACCTTAAGCAGCATCTCCTTGTCCACCGGCTTTAGTATGTAATCCGTACAGTCATTCTGCATAGCCTGCTGCGCATAGCTAAAATCTGCATAACCGCTTAATATCACAAAATACACATCTGATTTTTTATCTTTTCTCAAAGTCTCAAGCAGCTCAAGTCCTGTCATCTCCGGCATCCTTATATCGGCTATGACCAGATCCACATTCTCATTTTCAAGAAACTGCAGGGCTTCCTTTCCATTTGAGACCATTCCTGC
>ERZ1023965.194-NODE-194-length-13569-cov-10.379458_pt1 | contig 13569 bp, 8 predicted proteins | sample MGYA00380428_ERZ1023965 | MGnify/ENA primary metagenome ERZ1023965 (study PRJEB33179, sample SAMN07449054) | human gut metagenome | biome: Human-gut; feature: Human associated habitat; material: Faeces | host: Homo sapiens | place: India:Kasaragod | collected...
ATGTACAATCATCAAAATACTTTTCCATTTTGGAGAGCACTTGAAAAAGATTTTCACGACAAGATGAATAATCTACACCCTTCATATGGATGTTGGTGGGTAAAACTTTAATAATTGTATAATTTCTAATTTAAATCATATGGAATATACTAATGTATCTAAAACTCGCTTGTCTAGAGTTTTACAAACAAAAAGATGCAATATCATTCAGAGATATATGGTGGGTGCTAATTATTTCCAAAATGGCGCACATGCTAGAATAGTATATCCTGTGGGTGTTGCAAGAGGAGGCAACAATGAAGTCCATGCAGCTCATCTAATAGCCCACCGATTCGGTGGACCTCCAGGTGGTGCTAACATAGTACCTATGCTTGCACAAGGGAATCGTACTATGGAAGGAACAGAAACGCGTGTTTTCAATTATATAAATGCTAATGAAGGATGTTTAATAGACTATTACGTAAGGTTAAGAGGGAATTATCCTCCATACGAGGGGGCTGACATCACTGCATTCGATTTGAATAATCATAACATACAGATTTAATGTATCTATAGTCCTATGGTAAAGAATATAATTGCATTATATGGGCAAAAAGGAATTGCCAGCAACGAGTTCGAGATAGAGAAAAATCTATTTCAAAATTTTCATGCTATTGAGTATGACATATATGAAATTTACCATAGAATAATGTCAAAAGATACCCAACAAGTCTTTTCTGCTGATAATAATAAGCAAGTTGGGATGCACTCCTCTTTATGGTATAACCATATTCTAACTGTTCTTGTGGATATTCGTCATAAAAATTTGAAAGAATATGCTGTTTCGTTTGCCAATGGTTGTGGTACAACACTACAGAATGAATATACAGAAGACCTGCGAAACAAGATAGAGGGATGGATAGGTAGGTTATCTATCTATTTGAGCAATGCCTATACAGAAGGTATGCCAACACCTGCTGTTCATATTGCCGAAAGTATAAAAGAGCAACTTGAAAAGTCTCTCCCGATAGCAAATTCATCTCCTCGTAGGCGTAACTTCATACAAAGAATGTTAGACGAGAATAATCGTCCCTATTTCTCGATGCTCGGTGTTGTTGCGGATATTCAGTCGAAGTTCGACTTTTATATGGACCAGATAGAGAATAGCGGTGATATGGATGCTGCCCAAGCTCTACTTCTCACTTTTGTACGAAACTATTGCCGCATTGTGAAACAGTTTAATCATAAGTTTGAGGAATTACCAAGTTTCTATCTCCATGAGATATTAAAGGCGACACCGAAAGATGCTATTCAAGATAGTACATACGTTATCTTGCATCCAAATACGGAGATGGTAAACAAGACGTTTTCACTTTCAATGGGTACACGTTTTGTTGCAGGCGAAAGTACGGAAGGAAATACGCTGTATTATTCTCTTGCAGAAAAAGCATTTGTTGTTCCAACCATACTCGAATCTGCACATACTATGTTTCTACAAGGAACAAGAGTAATCACTGCTCCTATAGCCCTTGAAGGTAAGGATAATGGCGTGCTCTTCAAAAATAACAATCCTGCCAACGAGCAGCAAGAGTTAGTTTGGGCTATAGCCTCTCCTATGCTATTACTTGCAGAGGGGACACGAAATGCGTCTCTTCGCTTTATGATGGCAGGAAGAATGGATTTGGCGCAATCGATTGCAAGCAACACCACATTTCGTTTGTTTACAAGCAATGAGGATGGTTGGACCGAGAGAGAACTTTCTGTTGTTTACAATAAGCAAGAAGAATGTCTGTTGTTTACATTTACAATTGCAGATGGAGATAATCCTCTTTCTGTTTGTAGCAAAGACATTCATGGTATAGATACGGCATATCCTACAGTACGCATACTCATCAATGATTTGCCTATCAACGTTACAGAAATGGCAAGTGTCCTGTTTAGGGATATTCAAATAAAGGTAGAGGTTTCAGACATCCGTACTTTTAGCCTGTATAGTGAAGTTGGCGAAATGGACTCCACACAACCATTCTATCCGTTTGGTACAACAGGCGAAAAAGGTTCGTGGTTCATTTTCGGTAATGAAGAACTGGCAGCGAAGAAAATTCAGAGCGTGGTTCTGAAAGGAACATGGAACAAAATACCTGATGGTGGCTACACCTTATTATATAAAGACTATGACTTAGAGCAGCCTATAAAAAATGGCAGTTTTAAGGCTATCTGCGAATGGCAGGAAAATAGTCAATGGAATGTTTGCGGCAACTCCCCTATTCAACTGTTTGAAACTGACAAGAACAGAAATGTTAAGGAAGATGTGGCGTTGACTTTAAATATTGCCGACAATTCACTACTGGGAACAAACAACTCGTATGCTTATACCAAGAAGGCAAACGGATTCTATCGCATACGGTTGAGTGAGCCAAGCATTGGCTTTGGCATGGATGTATATCGCAAGCAATTTGCAGAGGTCATGGTATATAACAGCAAGGCTAAGGAAAGAAATCAGAAACCTGTACCGAACATGCCTGTAATGCCGATGCTTGCAGATACAACATTGTCTTATACAGCAGCAGATTGTTTAGGTGAAAAAGGTATATTATATAGAATCAATGATACCAATGGATATGAGAAAGTTGAGTTGGAAAATGGCAATATACCACTACTTCCAGACCTTGGCAAACATTATGTATATCTCAATCTTACAGAAATAGACCATGTTAAGCAAATTAGGTTCTATTTCAATCTGCGGTATGCGAAATATGGTAGTCGTATAGGTTCTGTCAAAGATAGTGGCGCATCCGTTATAGAGTATAGTAATTGTGGTGAAAGCCAATGGAAACGTTTCCCATCGGAGTGCATCTTGCAAGAAAACACAAACGGATTGACACGTAGTGGATTCATGGTGCTAAACACTTATGACAACACTAACAAATGCCTGTTTACAAGTAACGAGGTTTGGATTAGAATTGGTTTTGAAAATGATGTAGCTCCAAACAATATCATTGTTGATGGCATCTATCTGAACTGTTTCAAGGTGCAATGTGAAAATGGTGATGGTAGGCAGCTACCAGCGGATTCAATATCTGCCTTGGCTATTGAAGATCCAAGGGTGTTGGAAGTAAGTCAACCTATGGATGGCTTTGGTGGAAAACTTGCCGAAGATGAAAAAGCGATGTCGATAAGAACCACTACTCGCATATCAACCCGCAATCGTGCCTTGAATGGCTGTGATTATGAGAAAATGATATTAGAGCGGTTTGATGACATCGAAAAAGTTTGTTGCATACCTGTGGCTAAAGATAGCAGTGATGTCCGTATAGTTGTGTTCCCTCATCCCGAGAAGCGTGTGTTGCCACAGTTGCCAAATTGGAAATTGACAGAGATAGAACAATATATAAAGAGTTTTGTTTCACCATTTGCCAAGATCCGAGTGGTTAACCCTACATACGAGACGATAACAATCAACATGACGGCTATATTAAAGAAAGATGGAGATGCAGATGAAGCGCGGAGGAGACTATACAAACGTATCTACAATTTCTTTGTGCCGTGGTTCGTCAAGGCGCAACTACCAGAACTCGGCAAACGCTACTCGTATGAGGAACTGAAAGCATGGTTGGTGAATGACGAAGGTATAGAGCGTTGTGTCTCTTTAACTATCGAAGGAGGACACAATAAGCCATCTTATGATGCCAAAGGTAAACTCGAAGATGTGTATTACCTCAGTAGTACTGAAAGCGGTATCCTTTATCCCAAGGATATAAATATCACAATCACCGATGCTGGTGAAGGAATTGAAGATTCAAGTATTGGTACAAACTTTATAATTGGTTAGAGTATGAGCGACAACAAGAAAAATAGAGAAGAACTAAAGAACTATTTCCGTAAAGGAAATGTTCCGACAGAAGAGCATTTTGCGCTTCTGATAGATTCTGTGGTCAACATCGTAGATGACAAACCATTGTTTGCTACTGATATGCCAGAGAATGAATCTCTAAAAGAAGATAGTACAGAAGAGAGGATAAAGCCTGAGCAAGCAAGTGAAACTTCGGTTGATGCGTACTTGACTATACCGGCAGATGGCGATTGGTATCAATTACCTGTAGAGTCCGCTGTAGATAAAGAAATTGATGGCTGCAGAATCTATCGAGTTTATGCTTCATGTTACAATAAACGAGATGATTCCTATGACCTGTGCGTAGCGACAGCCTCACATTGTAGTGGTAATGATAGAAAAATCCTATCACCACAGAAACATTGGTGGGGATGGTCGGGAAACATCAAGATACGTTGGTATTATAAAGATGACCAACTATTTCTGCAAATGCGAAGTAAAGGAGATAAAAAAGGAGTGAAGGACATAGCGTATCGAATAGAGAAAATTTGGAACTTCACAAATAGTGTATAACCCATAAACTATACGACAATGAGCGACAATGGTATATATATTAGCAGGCAGTCAGAAGATGAGCTCTATGCCGAATTGCAAATGAGAACCATTCAAGAAATACAAGGACTATCTGGGGATGTGTGGACTGACTTCAATCCACATGACCCAGGTGTGACCATTGCAGATGTGGCCAATTATGCCTTGACCGAATTGTCGTATAAGCTTAGTTTTAAACTGGAAGACTATCTTTCAGATACTAATGGCAAATATTCCATTCAAAAGTATGGTTTGTTTCCAGACAATGAAGTATATCCTACCTCACCTGTAACTACGGATGATTATCGTAAGTTGATTCTTGCGCATTTCCCTGCTGTGGAAAATGTTGGTATTGAAACAGACTGTGAGCATGGAATATATCATGTCCGTTTACGTTTGTCTCCGTTTTTCAAAGGTACTGACATTACTAAACGAGTAAGATGTTTTTTCCACAAACATCGTAACTTATGTGAAAACATAGGTGAAGTGAGTATCGTTGAGCCTCAAAACTTATTATTTAGTGCTGATATAGAACTTGAAACAGACGTGGATGCCATCGACGTATTGGTGCAGGTTTTCCATACTGCCATGTCCTATATTGCTGGGGCAGTGAAAATAGAGGCAAAACCACAAGATGATTTCGCTGTACTAAGTCCTGATGAGTGGTATGACGGAACCGTTGAGGATGTCCGTGTCAGTATTCCAACGCAAAAGAAAACTGAAACGGAACTGTATCACATATTGATGGACATTAAGGGAGTTAAAAACTTCAAGACCTGTTATTTCTATGAAGATACTCCAGACGGGATCTGTGAATACCGTAGGAAAAATGATTTTAAGGGAATTTATAAGTTGGAAATTCCCAACGACCTTAGTCTCATAAAGGTTAGAGTGGGTAATGAAACGGTTGCAATAGATTTCAACCGTTTCAAGGAGAAGTTACGTGCTTTCTATTTTACGAAGAGTACATCAAGAATGCGTTTCTACTTACAGGAACACAAAACTAAAGATGGAAGTTGGGAGAACTGCCCAACAGAAAGCTTGCGTGAAGCTACATACAGAGACGTATATGAGCATTATCCTCTGGAAAATGACCTTCCTCGTTGTTACAAGACAAGCGAAAAGGACTTCACGAAAAATATGACCAATGAAGAAAAAGAGGATGTAAAGAACTTTGGAAGCTATCTTGCTTTGTTCGATAAAGTCATTGAAAGAGGTTTAGGAGAATTAGATAGCGTGAAGACTTTGTTGTCCTTGCGTGAGGATGGTGTGAACACAAAAATGAAACTACGCTATCTTGATTTTCTTGACAACCTGTATGGTGTAGATAGCGAACAAAAGTGGCAATACGAGTTTGGCAGTTATGGTGAGATGGAGACAGAGATGATACGTCGCAGAATGAAATTCTTGCAAGCATTGCCAATTCTGACTCGTGACCGTTTCAAGGCTATGGATATAATGGATGAACGGTCAGTAAAAAATGTTGCTGTCATAAAGCAATATGTATCACTTCTTCTTGGATTTCGGAATAACGAGCAAGTGTCCGTTGGTAATGTGTTGCCAAGCCATAATCTAATCATTATGGGGGAAAGTAGTAAAGGTAAGCATTTTAGAGACAAGCTCAACTCTATGCTGATAGATGAGAAGATGCTTGATGAAGAGTCGGTTATGCCTATCATTCCAAACAAGGCTCCATCTACAGAAAAAGAAAAGCAGTTGAGATATAAATATATACGTAAGAATCTACCGATATTCAACACGAATTTCATCAGTGGTGGATTATTCCGTAATGGAATCAATCTCAACAATTACAAGATAGTGGAACTTGAGCGTGAGTATTTATTGGTGTTCCGCAATGAGGAAGATGGTGAATGGATGAACCTTGGACGTTCAGAAGACAAGGAAAAACTGAATGGCTGGGCGAATACACTATGTCGCTATTTACAAGAATTGAATAATCTTTGCGAGGCGATGTATGTGATAGAAAAAAATCTTTTCATTCCCTCAGAACCATTTACGGTGACTATAGTCTTTACAGGTTGGACAGCAAGGACTCATTCTCCTCAATTCCGAAACAAATGCTTGCAATTGGTTCGTTCCTTACTTCCTGCACACCTAAAGATGGAGGCTTATTGGTTAGGAGCGCAACAAATGCAGTATTTTGAAGAGTGTTACCATTTGTGGCGTGACGGACTTGATGGGAGCAACACCTCTGAAGTTCAGAAAGGCTATCAAAGTTACATGATGAAAATACTGACTACAGACTTTACTGTTGGGGGCAATATCGAAGAAGATACAGATAAAAATAAAGGAGATACATAATGATTCATGTAGGCAAAATATCATTCCATTTCAAGATGGCGGATGAGCAATTCGCTAAAGGACTTTATGCGAATTGGAATGAGTTTTGCCAATCTTGTTTTACAAAAATATTAGAGGAATGTCTTGGTAAATATGATAAAAAAGATTCGTATATAGAGGTTGATACTCTAAACCTAAACATTGGCTCTATTGAGCAAAAGGACTTCTATTCTGAGTTTCCTAAGCGTTTGCGTACAGAACTGGAAAGGATAATACTGTCAATTTCTTTAAATGATAATCCTTCTTCTGTCCAAAGGAAACGTTTGGACAATCTGATTCATTACTTAAAATATGGATTCTGTCTTCCAGAATGGAGTATGCATGATTTTGACCTTTTTGAAGATCTTATGCTTTTCAAAAATGAAGAATCAGTATTTGGATTATGCTTTAGCGCATCCTATTGTTTTGAGCGGTTAACAAGACAGCTTGACAAGTGGCAGTTAAATATATTACTTACTCATTGGTTTGTCGGAAAAGATAGTGAACACAATCAAAATATAGTAGTTTGGACTATTCAGAATTTTGATTGTATGCGTTTTCTGCAGGGATATGTTACGGACAATCCATTATTGGCAAGGCATATACCACGTCAGTTTGTTGATGAGAATGAGAAAACTGGATGGAATCTGATTTTGTCATGGTTGAAATCTACAGCATTTGGATATTACGAGAAACAAAGATGTCTTGCTGTGGTTTTAGACACAAGCCCCCAGCTTGTTCTTCGCTTCATTCGTGAAACGACAGAAGACAATATAAAGGATTTGGCATTATTGCTTGATTCTGAAAGTGTTCATAGTATTATTGTTGCAGAAACGGAAAGTCATGCTGATGTTGATATTCCAGAATATTGGCATCATCTATATTTGTGGTTAATAGAATATTATCCATTCAATGGCGTGGCAATGTTTGGTGACAAGCAACATTTTATCATACACTTACATGAACGATTCTTGTTTTTTATCCGCAAGCGTTCTGTATATGCATACCTTTCAAAAGGAGAACTTACCATGCGCTTTTTATTGGAAGTGTTTGGTACTGATTATTGTTATGACGTGTTGAACTTGCTATATCATAATCAAGCGTTGAACGAGGATGGCTCACCAATTAACTCTGATTATTTCAGTCGTGAGATTTACGAGATTCTACTAAAGTTGTCGCTTTTAAAAAGTGAGGAGAACTACAATAAAGAAATTATAGATAATTATAATGAATTAGATAAAAACGATGTTTTTGTTGATGTAGGTGACTTCTTGAAAAAGATAAAGCCATTTGAGACCTGGTTAATGGATAACATGATTAGCATAGTCCAGAAAAGAGAATTCTTGACATTGTTAATTATAACGCAACCGCAGCAGGTGCTTTGTTGGCTAAAAGAAGTCAAAAACATAAACGTCTTAGAATTTTTGCTACAGGTTGTGAGCACAGGAAATGTGTTCACATTGGTTTCTGTTGTATCATATAATGAATATTCATTGCTTTCGTCCATATATTCATCCCTTAATGAAGTAGCAAAAGAAATACCATGGATGTGCAAGATCGGTATTGTAGATTTGAAGAATATTTACAAGAATTTGGTTGCACATTGGCTTATTTCAGACAATTCTATTCGTGGAATGGAATTGGTAATGGAAATCGTATGCAATATCTATACAGTTATCTATAAAGGTGTAAGCTTTGATGGATGGAATAAAACAAGAAAAGACAAAGACACTTCTTATGCAATATCTGAAGTGCTTACTGTATTGGCGAGAAAAAATATAATAGATGTAGCTTATACTGAATATATTCCTACATTTTTTACATACGACACATCTAATGATGTCAAGGTTATCGTTGCCAATATACATGCTATCATGGAGAACTCCTCCTTGTCTATATTAGCAAAACGCAATCTTCTATTATTGTGCTTAGATGCATATACTGGCAAAGCGGAGGTTATATTCAGAACGTTAAATGAAAAGGGAATATTGACGCAGGTCATTGAGTTGCTTGACACAACAGTGTTGAGAACGATAATTGTGGAAATGGCAGAAGACGTAATAAAGATTGGTTCCTCATCATCATTCGTACTCTTTGTTGATTGGCTTGTTTTGCATGTTTCTGATGTGGCATCAATTTGTTCTATTTCAAAAACTGTTCTCATTCAAAGAATTATAGAGCAATTAATCAAAAGTGAATGGCACATTGAAACAGTAGAAGAACTTGTGCCGTTTACTAAGGATAAGCTTATTCCTAATGGTCAAAATAAAGATATTAATTTTTCTTTGACATTTATAGCAAATATTGCTTGTATTGAAAATGTTTACAATGTGATGGAAAAGATAATACGTTTGTATAATGCGACCAATGTGTATTCTCTTTTATCATTAGGGAATAATAATACAATTGCAGTATTGTTTACTCGTATGCAGGAGTATTTAAGAGGGCAGAATATTTGTATTGATACATCATATAATGCCGCTCGAATAGCATTTGAAAAAAGTTTGAACGATAAGTATTTACTGACTGAGTGGCTACAAAGTTCAGATTACAATGTTCCTATGAAACGGCAGGTGTTGGCTTGGTTAGCAGAGAATGCACCACAAACCTTTATGAGTTTGTGGCAAATGTCTCTGACTGAGAATACCTTTTCTATTTGGAACGACATTGTTGATTTCCAAATGCTAAAGGAAGTGTTCGTATCGGTAGATATAAAAATAGCTAAGGCATTTGTTCATATCGGAAATGTAATCTATCAATGGGTAAATAAAAACGCATTATTAGCAGGGTCTTTGTCAGCAGAGAGTCTGTTAACATTGCTGATGCTTCAATATGTGAATGAATGCTTACTTGTTGGTAAATTCTTGACAAACTTTAAAGATATTGCAGGATTCGTCATATCTTGTTTGGAAAAGAATATCATTATGCAAAGTGGTCTTGCAGGTATAGAAGCAAGGGTTCTAAAAGATTTAGAGAAACATCTTGTTGATACTAAGAGTTACGAAAAGCAGGTGACATTAAGAGCAAATGCAGATTGCTTAAATGAAAATATAGTATTATCGAGAAACGTCTCTTATGAGGGAAAGGCTAATATTGAATTGGACAATATTAATCATTTTGCGACTAAGTGCCTTATTCTTTGCAATGGAGATTTTGAAATGTTGGCAAAATGGTTGTCATCTTCAGAAGTGAGTGACACAGAAAAGAGACACCTATTGCGTCATTATACTCATTGGCAACAATTTGTCTTTTGGGATTTTGTTGAATATATGTATGCTTCCGATACTTTTGAGGTGCAGAAGCTTAGTGAATGGATAGATATTGAAGATTGGCTAATACTTATAGCCCGAATATCCTATTCTTGGGCTGAAAGTTTGAAACAGTTGACTGAGAAATTGCAAATATCTGATATGGTATCAGAAAAACTAATCTCTCATGCTTTTGTCTTATTTGTAGCAAGACATAGCAAGGATGATTGGTATAATTACAAGATTATGGATATTGCGAAAGATTATATCGTTGGATTGAAAGATGTTGCTGAACGCAACGGACTTAAAGAAGAGTCTGTCGTTTTGGAACAAGTTGTAACAAACATCCTTTCAGAATTAAAGATTAGCGATGTTGAAGAAGTCGATTTAGAATCAATGCCAAAACCAAATTATTTACCAATAGGTAATGCTGGCTTGTGTTTATTCGCTCCATGGCTACTGCGTTTGTTCGGCATGCTTGACTTATTAAATGAGAAAAAAAATGAGTTTAAGAATATAGATGCTAAAGTTCGAGCAATATTTATACTGCAACGACTTGTTACTGCGGAAGAGCGACTCTATAAAGAAACAGAGTTAGCTTTCAATCGGCTTTTAGTTGCTTGTCCTTTCAATGTTCCTTTGCCAAAGAATATTGAATTGACACAAAAAGAAGTTGAGACCATAGAATCAATGTTATCTGGGGTAAAAGCCAATTGGATAAAGTTAAAGAATACTTCTGTCGGTGGATTCCAGAGAAGTTTTATTGAAAGAGACGGATTTTTGGAACAACAAGATAAGAAGTGGGTGTTGACTGTTGATAACAAAGCTTATGACATATTGCTGGACTCACTACCGTGGTCGTATAAGACAATACGCCTACCATGGTTGAAAAAGCCAATCTATGTTAAGTGGCGGAATAAAGAAGAATTTGATAATGAATAATAAGTATTAATCTGTAAAATAAGAAGTTATGAAAGCAGAAAGAACATATAAGAAACAAGCGTCTCGTACTCTTGTGCAGAAAAATCGAAGACATAAAGCAATGAATATGTCTGTAAAACAACAATGTTCTCCAGTTGTACAATTGAGAACTTCTGTCTCTTGTGGAACGAAGTTTTTTAAATATGCAGATAATGAAAGCGAAGAAGTTGGAAATAAAATGGAGGCTTATTTGGATCCTGCAGACCCACAACGTGGTTCAGCACCAGGTAACGTATTGTGCAACACAATGAAAGCTTTAGAGGAAGCTGGTTACTCGTCGATGAAACGTGGGCATCTTTTGAATGACAATTTAGGAGGTCCTGGTATTGCTTGTAATTTATTCCCAATTACAGCTAAAGCAAATCATTTGCATTTGCTTAATGCCGAAAATCATATCAAACAATATTTATCAAATATATATAATGTAGGAGTTATGTATAGTGTCGAAGTGACAGAAGCCAATTATACAATAGATGATCCAAGCTGTTGCTTTACCTGCGAGGCTTATCCTTGGAATGTTGCCACAGGTTATGTTGACAAAAGCAATCCTGTTTTATATCCAATAGATATAAAATCTGTACCAATAAAGGATGATGATGGGAAAGGAGAAGTTGTACCTCTTCCAACAGGAACTAATACATTTGGAGAGCAATATGATTATTCCAATAATTATAGGGCTACTTCTATTTCGTTTTCCAATTCGCAATTACCATTTGGTTGGGGAAGTATAGGAGCAGGAAAAGGAAGAAACCGAAACTGGAGTCATATTTATCATAGTTAAGATATGGGTTAAACAACTTTAAGTAAAATATAAGTATAAGAAATTTTTAAAATTATGAAAGCGGAAAAGATATATAAAAAAACGGTAGCACGTACTATCACTCAGAAAAAGAACAGAACAGGTCTGCCTGATAATTTGAAAGCAGGAATAGAGAACTTGTCTGGCTATTCTATGGATGATGTTCGCGTGCATTATGGTTCAAGCAAGCCTGCTGCTGTTCAAGCTTATGCTTATACGCAAGGAACGGACATTTATGTAGCACCAGGTCAAGAACGTCATCTTCCACATGAGGCATGGCATGTGGCGCAACAGATGGCAGGGCGTGTTGCACCTACGACAGAGATAAACGGAATGCCTGTAAATGATAATGCTGCTCTTGAACATGAAGCTGATGTTATGGGAGCTAAGGCAAATAGTTATTAAAACATATTGGTATGAATGAACATATAGAATGGTTTGAAGCCGTATTAAACGTTGCTATTGGTGTATATTTTCAACATCAAGGCTTTGAGAATCTGTCAATGGACTGCGTAAAACAACCTACGGAGAGGTGGTTGGAGAAAATGACAAATCACCCAAATATAACATTTGAGGAAAGAGTAATCATTATGCTTGCCTTGATGCCACATATCAAACCACAAGCACTTGACTGTTTTTTTCTCCAAAATGGAGCATTGGATAGACCATTTACCCAATTCGGTGGTTGGAAGGGATTGTCACATGGTGGATTCCTTCCAACTGGGGAAACTGCGGTTTTTATAATTGCAGGTGATGATCCTGTTAAACGTTGTAATGTCATTCGTATGTTTCAACGTGATTATTGGTTCTACACATCTAATATATTACGATTAGAAGGAGCAAATGACGGAGAACCATTCCTTAGTGGACAACTACGAGTTTCGGACGAATTTCTAAGTTTGGTACTTCTCGGTAGAGAGTATAAGCCAGACTATAGTATCGGATTTCCTGCAAAACGTATAACCACTTCTTTAGATTGGGATGATATGTTTTTGGATTATGATACGTTAGAATCTTTGAACGGGATAAACTCATGGATAGAGCATCAACACACGATAATGGAAATATGGGGTATGAAGCGTATCCTCAAAGCAGGTTATCGTGCTTTGTTTTATGGACCACCAGGAACAGGCAAGACTCTTGCGGCAACACTACTTGGAAAAAAGAACAACATGGATGTTTATCGGGTAGATTTGTCGATGATAGTGTCAAAATACATTGGCGAGACAGAAAAGAATCTTGCTGGGCTTTTTGACCTTGCAGAAAATAGAAACTGGATTTTGTTTTTCGATGAAGCAGATGCCCTCTTTGGAAAACGTTCATCTTCTAATTCTTCCAACGACCGACATGCCAATCAAGAGGTTGCGTATCTTTTACAGCGCATAGAAGATTTTCCTGGTACTATTATCTTGGCGACAAATTTAAAGTCAAACATAGATGAAGCTTTCTTGCGTCGATTTCAATCTGTTGTATATTTCCCAATTCCTACGGAAGAATTACGCTCCGCTCTATGGCAATCTGTGTTGCCGAAAGAATGGCTTGGTGAAGATGCAGAAGGAACTATTGCAACTGCGGCTCAAATCGAACTTTCAGGTGGTATGATAGTCAATATAGTAAGACAAGCAGCAATACTCTTAGCAGGAAGAAAAATAGAACATGTAAATAGTAAAGTTTTAGCTTCTTTGATTGAGAAAATCCAAAGTTAAAAACAAAAATAAAAATGTAAATAATAGTAGTAAACAATATGGAACGCAAAGAACAGACCGGGCATATCTGTAGATGGATGGCTTTAGGCATCA
>ERZ1023965.209-NODE-209-length-12391-cov-7.767510_pt1 | contig 12391 bp, 10 predicted proteins | sample MGYA00380428_ERZ1023965 | MGnify/ENA primary metagenome ERZ1023965 (study PRJEB33179, sample SAMN07449054) | human gut metagenome | biome: Human-gut; feature: Human associated habitat; material: Faeces | host: Homo sapiens | place: India:Kasaragod | collected...
CTACAGTATGGATAGTGCAGGAAGGCGATTTCTGCACTTCTTTTGGTATAAAATTATAGCGCGGTAAATGCAAAGGAGATTCTTGATAAGAACTACGAGGCCTGGAAAGCGGTTTATGAAGAGACCTACAAGAAGAAGCTTACCTATACATGCGATGAGCAGGCGGATTCAAATGAATAGGACGCATAGTGAGATAAATGCGTCCGACATGATTTTGTCAGTATAGAGGTGTTATTATAGAAGTGTTATATAGAAGTGGTACAATGGATAGAGAAAGGGGATATTATGACAGACAACAAATCCGGGGAGATACTCATAATAGAGGATGACAAGGACATTAATGATCTGCTTGCGACAGCGCTTTCAAAAGCCGGATATATGACAAGACAGGCATGGTCAGGCACAGAGGGAGAGCTTTTGCTTAAGCTGGAAAGGGAAGCTTATGCGCTTGTGCTATTGGATCTGATGCTTCCGGGGCTTTCAGGGGAGGAGCTTCTGGCACGGATACGGCAGATGGATGCGTCACTTCCGGTGATAATCCTTACGGCAAAGGATGAGCTGGATGAGAAAATCAATCTGCTCGTGGCAGGCGCTGATGATTACATAACAAAGCCGTTTGAGATAAAGGAGGTCGTTGCCAGAGTGGCTGTGCAGCTGCGTCATGCGGTGGCAGATGTACCTTCAAAGTCGGGCCAGGCAGGGGAAAACCAGACAAAAGCAGAAAATGAGACCGGGCAGGGAGATACTGCAAATACATACATAGCGGGTCCTGCTAAAATAGAGCACAGACAGCTTGTGCTCGATCGGATTTCAAGACAGCTTTATGTAGCTGATAATGCTGTTGACGGCATCACAAAGCAGGAGTTTGCCATACTTGAGCTTCTCATGGCGCATCCCAGACAGGTGTTTGCCAAGGAGGACATATTTGAATATGCCTGGGATGAGCCGTACATGGGCGAGACAAAGACTCTTGATGTGCACATCAGCAATATCAGAAAGAAGATAAAAAAGCTGACCGATGACGAGTACATAGAGACCGTGTGGGGCATAGGCTACAAAATGAAAGAGTAAAGGTAAATAAGCTTTACTCTTTTTTTACTTTTTGTTAGCGATGTATTAGGATTTTACATTTATATTATGATTAAAGGGTTGCTAAGGAAAAAAGAAAAGGAGATTTGATTGTGAGTGAAATATTATTGCAGACAAAGGCACTGACCAAGCAGTATGGGCACCAGAAGGCAGTTGACAATGTGGATATCCACATCAAAAAGGGTGCAATCTATGGATTTATCGGTAGAAACGGTGCCGGCAAGACTACCTGTATGAGAATGATCGGTGGTCTGGCAAAGCCGACAAGCGGAGAGATATCCATGTTTGGATACGCTGGAAAGGATTTGTCAAAGGTACGCTCAAGAGTGGGCTGCCTGATTGAGGCACCGGGTGTATATCCAAACATGACGGCGAAGGAAAATATCGAGATGAAGTGCCGTCTCTTCGGCATCAGTAAAAAGGGATATGCAGAGGGCATACTGGATAGGGTAGGTCTGTTAAATGTGGGAAAGAAAAAGACAAAGAATTTTTCACTTGGTATGAAGCAAAGGCTTGGAATCGGCATGGCGCTGGTTGGAGAGCCTGACCTTTTAGTGCTTGATGAGCCTATCAACGGACTTGATCCACAGGGAATTGCAGAGGTGCGTGATACGATTCAGAATCTGTGTGCACAGCAGGATATGACTGTGTTTATTTCAAGCCATATATTGGAGGAGCTTTCAAAGCTTGCCACAGATTACGGCATTATAAATAATGGAGCCCTGCTTCAGGAAATTACCAGAGAGGAGCTGCTTTCCAAGTGCAGTGAGAAGATTACACTGACAGTGGACAATCCAAATAAAGCAGTGCCTGTGCTCGATAAGATGGGCTTTGTGCACTACATGATAGTGGACAAAAATCATATAGATGTCTATGAGCGCCTGAATGATAGCGCCGCCTTAAATACAGCGCTGGTCACAGCAGGAGTTTCGGTGGCACAGCTAGCGGTCACAGGAATGGAGCTTGAGACATATTTCCTTAGTATCACAGGAGGTGCGACAAATGTTTAATGCGGTAAGAATGGATATTTACAGACTGATACATACAAAGTCAGCTTATGTTATACTGGTAATAGCTATGGCACTCGCAATAGCTATGAGCGGTATGACAGCTCTTGTCAGAAGCATGGCGACAGAGAGCATCGTGGAAACAACTGATGATGTCACTATGGTAAGTGAGTCAGACAGTGAGATAGCAGATGAATACGATACAGCATCAGCGGAATCGTCAAATGGACCAACGGCAACAGTCGGGCTTGAAATGGATGAATCCGACATGTCAGATGAGGTACCGACCATAGCCGATATGGTTGAAAGCGATATAGCGGGTCTTGACCTGGCACTTTTACTTGCAATATTTACGGTGCTCTTTTCAACAGCAGACCTAAACAGCGGCTATATAAAGAGCGTAGGCGGACAGGTGAAGTGCCGTGGAGTGCTGCTGTTTTCAAAGATGATAGCGCTTTCGGTATTTACACTTGTGGCTATGGCACTTGATGTGATTGTACAGTGTATTGCGACTCCGCTGTTTTTACATGGAGCAGAATTCGGAGATGCAGCAGACTTATTTAAGATGCTTGGCAGCCAGTATGTGGTCACACTTTTATTTGTATATTTTGTCATGGCAATGGCAATCATTATAAAAAACAATGTAATCAGCATGATTATCGCTGTGTGCATGTGTACAGGTATCTTTACACTGATTTTCAGTGGAATCAATATACTTATTGAAAAAATCGGAGCAAAGAACTTTGATATAAATGATTATCTTATTGTTAATCAGATTTCTGAGCTTGACCTGAGTGCATCCGCAAAGACAGTAGGCGGTGCATTTGCGGTAGCCGCTGTGTGGGCAGTGGTGTCACTGATTGCAGTGTATGGTGTGTTTAAACGCAGGGATATATAATGTGTTTTGAATGAGGAATAAAACATGATTTGGAAAATACTGACTGTAATACTTGCAGTTTCGGTAGCTGTCTTAATAGCTGTGCTCGTAAAAATAAGGGCACAGCTTCGTGACATTAATGAACAGCTTGATTTTTTATGCGAAAAGGATACAAATATGCTCCTTTTAACCGATACCAACATGGCTGATATCGGAAGGCTTAAGGAGCGTATAAACAGATTTTTAGAGCAATGGCACAGGCAGCGTGAGGCAGCAGCGAAAAAGGAGCAGATGATATCTGACACGTACACAAACCTGTCGCACGATATCCGCACTCCGCTTACCTCGCTGGACGGCTATTTTCAGCTGCTTAGGGATGAGACTGACAAGAGCGCGCAGGAGCATTATATAAATATCATCCAGGAGCGCATCACAAGCCTTAAGGATATGCTCGAGGAGCTTTTCATGTTCACAAAGCTTAAAAATGACAGCTTCAAGCTAGAGCTGTCTAATTGCTGTGTCAGCAGACTTTTAAAGCAGACCGTGTTTTCGTATTATGAGGAGTGGAAAAAGCAGGGCATTGAGCCGTCACTTGATATATGTGAGGACACGATATTTATCACTGCAAATGTGCAGGCGCTCAGGCGGGTGTTTCAGAATGTAATAAAAAATGCGCTGGTGCATGGGCAGAAGAGCATCTGCATACAGATGAGGCAGCAGGATTCGTGCAATTGCAGGGCTTCAGATGACGAGCGTACTTCAAAAAATAGGATTGTCCATATTTTGGTTTCAAACGATGTAAAAAATCCTGATGATATAGACGTGGACAAGGTGTTTGAGCGCTTTTACAAGGCTGATGAGGCGAGGAGCATATCATCGAGCGGGCTTGGGCTTTCGATTGCAAAGGAACTTGTGGAGAGAATGGGCGGGAGTATTGAAGCAAGACTTGAGGGGAAACGGTTTGTTGTGGAAATACAGTTTGAATGTGAATAGTTCACTTTTGTAATGTGATAAATAATATTGACACACATGAAACAAAATGATATACTGTCAAGGTGTTTGCGGGCATGGCGGAATTCTTGACAATTGAACTGCTAACGTTCAATTGTAGGCAGATGCGCTACTGTACGCGGCATATATATGCGGGCATGGCGGAATTGGCAGACGCGCTAGATTTAGGTTCTAGTGGGAGACCGTGCAGGTTCAAGTCCTGTTGCCCGTACTGTTTACAAGGGTTTCAGAGGTTTTTATTACTTCTGAAATTCTTATTTTTTTTATGATTTTTTCCTATACGAAAGGATACCACAATGCAGGCTTACAAGGATTTAGCAAAAGCTCTTCCTGGCTTAAAAGAAGATATGCCACGCGCATTTTACATGCTCGCAGAGCTTTTTGATTACGGTTCATTTGATATATGCAGAAGTGACGACAAATATATAATCCCATATATCATGAATGACGCGGTGGAATGCTATCTGACTGTGGAAAATGCAGTGTTAAAGGGCGATTATCATAGCGAGGAAGAAATTATTTCGGCATCGTTGGTTTTAGGAAGTGAAAAAGGCTACGGACTCATTCTGCACCAGCAGGACAATGTGGTCACACTCTGGTTTGATAATTTGCATGTGCATGAGGCATGCTTTAAATACCATGAAATAGGACATTTCTGGGTAAAGGGACAGGAGCAATGGCGCATGCTTGTATATATGGTAGGAACCATCGCGGACAAGTATATGTACATGGGGAAGGAATACTGCAACGAGACAGAATGCTTTATCCAGAGCCTTATTTACTTTGCACCGTTTCGTAGATGGACACCGGTACCCGGCGATTTGATGGAGTATCATTTTCCGGCGCGTGTAGAGGGAATCGACATTATGGAGGAGCTTTGCAGGGAGGTTTCGGACACTGATTATCTTAAGCTAATTGCACGCTACAGGGCAAATCCATGTGAGAAAACGGAAAAGCTTTTGAGCAGACATTTAGCCGATGCAAAAAGAGTACCGCTTTATCAGTATATTTATAAGCTTGTGATAAAGGCATCAAAGGATTATCCTGAGAGAAATTACGGAAATCAGATAAATGAACGCATAAAAGAAAAGCGTAAAGCGCTTGAAAAGGAGCTGCTTCAAAAGGGATACACCGGAAAATACCCTGTGTTTTCAAAGAAAAATACGACTGTGCGTGTAATGGAGGAACAGCCCTACGTCACAGCAATTCTCGAGTGGGATGATTACAAATATAAGCAGCAGCTTATGATTTCTGAGTGCAGTTCAAAAAAGTATGATGGAATTAATGCTGGATTTTTTAAAGGAATAGGCAGACACGGACGCATTGTGCAGGTGTAGATACACATAAAACAAAAGCCACGGAGCAATCCGTGGCTTTCATAATACGCTTATTACAAGGATGGGCTTGAGAAGACTCGAACTTCCGACCTCACGCTTATCAGGCGTGCGCTCTAACCGGCTGAGCTACAAGCCCTTGTGTTTTTTCACAAAACGTATACTACAATATTTTTGGTGAGAAGTCAAGAGTTTTTTAGAGGTTTTCTCCATCTGTTTTATTTTTCGGATATTCGTTTGAGTGTGCACTAATGACCTCATTAATCCAGTCTACACACTGTTTTTTTCCGTCATCTGTAAATGGAAAGGTATTGTCAGTCTTTTTGCTGTCGTCGGTCAGGTCAAAAATATATGGCCCCGGCCATATCCAGGCATGAAATATTGGCTCACCCTTTTCTTCGGGTGTATCCTCTGTGGCTTCCTTGATGACAGGCTCCTCACGCTTTATGAGAAAGCGCATGCCGTTCATCCAGCCGGTAAAGGTTGTTTTTTTATAGTAGTTGAGATTGAGTGCATCGTCGTATGTAAGCATAGGTGGCTCCTTGATATATATGATATGTAATTATACACCAAATATCCGTTTAATGCCAGAATAACGCCAGTACTTAACAATTCAAAGTAATCATGCACTGAAAATTAATATATTAATGCAAAAATAAAAATGAATAAAAATGTATAAATAATGCTTATGAGCTACATAAATTACCCTTATTAATGAGTATTATAAAAAAATGACTAATTTTTATGCAGAAATGAAAACAATATAGGAAAATATATCCAATTGACAAAGCATGATTTATGTGTATAATAAAAAAGAATTGTTCGCGTCAGAACGACAGTTGTATCAGACAGCAAGATTAGGGAGTGTGTAATGACAATGACGTCATTCGCACTTTTTTGCGTATTAGACAAAATACTTTGACGTGGTGCAGTGATAATGCTTTAAAAAATCAAAATAATGCATTATCGATACAAATCCAAGAGGGAGAGAAAAATATGGGTAAGTACATTGTAAAGAGAGTTATTCTCGCGATTTTTACAATCTTCATTATCAGTCTTATTACATTCTTTGCCATGAATGCAATTCCGGGTGGTCCATTCAATTCGGAGAAGGCAAAGAGTCCGGCGGTAATGAAAGAGCTTGAGGCACGCTACGGACTGGATCAGCCACTTATAGTCCAGTACAAGAACTACATGGCAGGCGTGCTGCACGGAGATTTCGGTGTTAGTCTTAAGACAGACCGTCCGATCTCAGATATCATCGGGGAGAGCTTCCCGATTTCAGCGAAGCTTGGACTCTTAGCGGCGCTCACTGCGATAGTATTCGGAGTGGTGCTCGGTTCGATAGCAGCGCTGATGCGAAACAGGTGGCCGGATCGAGTTATAGTATTCTTCGTCACACTGATTACGTCGATGCCGTCATTTGTCATCGCTACGTTATTACTTTATTTCTTCTGTATAAAGCTTGGCGTGGTGCAGGCCTTCAGCTCAGGAAGCAACATGATATTACTTCCGGTGCTGTCACTGTCACTTTCACCGATGGCATATATTACAAGACTTACAAAGACTTCAATGCTTGATGCACTCGGACAGGATTACATCCGTACGGCAAAGGCCAAGGGTGTACATCAGTACAAGATTATATTTGTACATGCGCTTCGTAATGCGCTCATTCCGGTCATCACATATGTGGGACCTATGATTGGTGGTATCCTCACAGGTTCAATGGTTATTGAGAGTATTTTCAATATCGGAGGACTCGGTTCCAAGTTCGTAAGCTGTATCACAAACCGTGATTACACAATGATTATGGCCACAACACTTTTCCTTGCTGTTATCATGGTAGGCGCGAACCTCATTACAGATATTGTATACAAAGTGATTGATCCACGTATTAAGCTTGATTAAGGAGAGATAAAGATGAAAGATAATATGAAGAGAGCTCCTTTCTCCACACAGATTGACCTTAGCAAGTTCGATATGAAGGATTTTGCCAAGGCATCAGATGAAGAGAAACGCCAGCAGGATGTTATGGGTGAGTCAACTACCTTCTTGAAGGATGGTCTTAAGAGACTCCGCAAAAATCCACTGGCTATGGGTTCTATTATAGTTTTGGTTTTACTTATTTTGGTTATTCTTCTGGCACCAAAGATTGTGCCTTACGGCTATGCAGATATCGTTAAGGGTGCACAGAACTTAGGACCTTTCCAGTACAGCGATGCTGAGCAGGCACAGATTGATGCAGGTGAGAAGCTGTTCCCGCACATTTTTGGCACAGATGAGCTCGGAAGAGACTATTTTATCCGTGTTGTTTACGGAGCTCGTGTATCGCTGGGAGTCGGTGTGTTTGCATCACTGCTTGTGCTTATAATCGGTATCATTTACGGTTCCGTATCAGGCTTCTGCGGTGGCAAGGTAGATATGGTTATGATGAGAATAGTAGATATCATTTATTCATTGCCGGATATGCTGCTCATCATTTTACTCGCAGTTGTATTAAATGAGGTGCTGACACCTGTAATAAAGGGTACAGTGCTTTCAAAGCTCGGTGTCAACATGATTGCACTTTTCATAGTGTTTGGATTGCTTTACTGGGTAGGAATGGCAAGACTTATAAGAGGTCAGATTCTTACCATCAAGCAGAATGAGTACATTCTCGCAGCAAAGTGTATCGGAACATCATCAGCCCGCACTATCAGAAAACACATTTTACCGAACTGTCTGTCAGTAATCATCATTACTACAGCGCTTCAGATACCATCAGCCATCTTTACTGAGAGTTATCTGTCATTTATCGGACTTGGTGTTTCGGCTCCTATGCCTTCACTTGGTTCGTTGGCAAATACAGCGCGTGGCGGACTCCAGAGCTACCCATTGCGTCTTATTTTTCCGGCGCTCACGATTTGTATCATTGTTCTTACTTTGAATCTTATCGGTGACGGCTTAAGAGATGCATTTGACCCTAAATTATCGAAATAGTAAGGAGTGAGTAAGATGGAAGATAATAAGTTTGTTCTTGAAGTATCTGATCTGCACACTACCTTCAAGACCGATAACGGAGACGTATCAGCTGTAAACGGTGTAAGCTTTAAGCTTGAGCCGGGAAAGACTCTTGGAATCGTAGGAGAGTCAGGCTCAGGAAAGTCAGTTACAGCATATTCAATCATGCAGATTCTTGCTGAGAATGGTGCCATCACAGGCGGCTCAGTAAAATATAAGGGTGAGGATATCCCCAAATGGATCAAAAAGAAAATCGCAGATTTCAGAGGAAATTTCTGTTCAATCATTTTCAATGATCCTATGCCATCGCTTAATCCGTTATTTACGGTAGGCTACCAGCTTGAGGAGGCAGTGCTTCTTCACACAGACCGTACAAAGAAGGAAGCAAAGGAGCGCGCTATAGAGATGCTCACACTTGTAGGAGTAAATGAGCCTGAGAAGCGTGTAAATCAGTACCCTCATGAGCTTTCGGGTGGTATGAGACAGCGTGTCATGATAGCTATGGCATTAGCCTGTGAGCCGGATATCCTTATCGCAGATGAGCCGACAACAGCTCTTGATGTGACTATCCAGGCACAGATTCTTGAGCTTATGCAGTCACTGCAGGAAAAGCTCGGCATGGCAATCATCATGGTTACACATGATCTGGGTGTCATTGCTTCAATGTGTGATGAGATCATAGTTATGTACGGTGGCCGTGTGTGTGAGAGAGGAACAGCAGATGCCATATTCTACAGCCCGGCGCATGAGTACACAAAGGGACTGCTTCGTTCAATCCCTACAAAGACCAATTCAAAAACCAGGCTTGTTCCTATCGGAGGCACACCAATCAATATGCTCAACATGCCAAAGGGCTGTGCATTCTGCCCTCGCTGTGATGCCGCTATGAAGATATGTCTCACCGAAAAGCCGGAGGAAATCTGGGTTGGAGAAGATCATCTCGCATCATGCTGGATGAATATAAAGAATATGATGGAGGAGGGAAAATCAAATGAGTAATGAGACAAATAACAACGAGTACCTGCTCAAGGTAGACCATTTGAAGCAGTATTTCCCTGTTCATGACGGATTTAAAAAGATGGAGTTAAAGGCAGTCGATGATGTGTCATTTGCCATAAAGCCGGGGGAAACGCTTGGACTTGTTGGCGAGTCAGGCTGTGGAAAGACAACAGTAGGACGTACTCTTTTACGTCTGTATCAGCCTACAGCAGGACGCATTGAGTTCGACGGCAATGTATTGTTTGACAGTGAGAAGAAGATAGATGTGGATATGCATCCTTACCGTAAGCAGATGCAGATGGTATTCCAGGATCCGTATTCATCACTCAACCCTCGTATGACGGTTGAGGATATCATTGGAGAGCCTCTCGATGTGCACAAGCTCTACAGTAGCAAGAAAGAGCGCCATGAGATGATTATGGATCTCATGGAGACAGTTGGATTAAACGCAGACCATGCCACACGCTATGCACATGAGTTTTCGGGTGGACAGAGACAGCGTATCGGAATAGCAAGAGCGCTTGCAGTAGATCCGAAGTTTATCGTATGTGATGAGCCGGTATCGGCACTTGATGTTTCAATTCAGGCCCAGGTAGTCAACATGTTTGAGGATCTGCAGAAGGAGAGAGGGTTATCATACCTGTTTATAGCGCATGATTTGCTTGTAGTGCAGCATATCTCTGATAGAATAGCTGTTATGTACTTAGGTCATATGATGGAGCTTGCAGATGCTGATGAGCTGATGGACAATCCAATCCATCCGTACACACAGTCGTTGCTTTCAGCGGTTCCGATCCCAGATCCTGAGACTGCCAGACACAGCAAGCGAATCGTGCTTGAGGGAGATGTTCCTTCACCTCTTCGCATGCCTAGCGGCTGTCCATTCCGTTCGCGTTGTAAATATGCGACAGAACAGTGTGCAGCAGCACGTCCGGAGCTTACAGACAGAGGAAACGGACATATGGTTGCATGCTTCAACCGCTAATATAAGGTTTTTACCGGCATATAGCTTAAGCCACATGTGCCGGTTCTAACATAAATTTATTTTTCATATTAATTAATTAGGAGGAAGAAAGATGAAAAAGAGATTAGTAGCACTTACTCTTGTTGCAGCTATGGCACTTGGCATGACTGCTTGTGGAAGCAAGAGCAACAACAAAACAACTACTAACGACACTTCTAATACTGCTGTATCAACAGCGGTAGACTGGACAAGCTATGACGAGTTAGTAGATTCTATCCGTACAGAAGCAGATCTTGCAAAGCGTGCAGAGATGATGCACCAGGCAGAGGATATGCTTATGGATACATGGTGTGTTATTCCACTTTACTACTACAACGACCAGTATATGCTCAAGGATTATGTTACAGACGTATACTCAACAGTAGAGGGTATGAAATACTTCTACAATGCAAAGAACACAAAGAATGCCGGAAAGTTAAACATCTTCATGGCATCAGAGCCTGATCATATCGATCCTGCATTAAACAGTACTGTTGACGGCGGATGTCTTGCAGTAAACAGCTTTGAAGGTCTTATGCGTTACAACGCTGAGGGCAAGCTTGAGCCTGCATGTGCAGAGAGCTATGAGGTTTCTGAGGATGGCCTCACATACACATTCACAATGCGTGACGGTCTTAAGTGGTCAAATGGTGATGAGCTTACTGCAAAGGATTTCGAGTGGTCTTGGAAGAGAGCAGCAGATCCTAAGACAGCTGCAGATTACAGCTACCTTTGCGCAGTATTCGCAGGATATGATGATACAAAGGGGCTTGCTGCTGATGATGTAGTTGCTTCTGATGATGGAAAGACTCTTACAGTCAAGCTTAAAGCAGTTACACCATACTTCCTTGACTTATGTGCATTCCCATTCTTCTTCCCTGTAAACCAGAAGTCAGTAGAGGGAAATGATGACTGGGCAAACGATGCAAGCGACAAGGTCGTTACAAACGGTGCATTCACACTCAAGGAGTGGAAGCATGATTCAAGCATGACATATGTTAAGAATCCTAACTACTGGGATGCTGACAATGTAACAGTTGATGAGATGAACGTAATGCTTACATCTGATGATGTTTCAGCTTACACAGCTTACCAGAACGGTGACCTTGATTTCATCGATACAGTTCCTACAGCCGAGATTGAGGCAGCTAAGAAGACAAGCGAGTTCTACACAGTTGACAACCTTGGAACATACTACGTAGGCTTCAACATCAACTCTAAGCTCTACTCAGAACTTGGATTAGATGCTGACCAGGCTAAGGTATTCAGAAAAGCAATCTGTCTTCTTATTGATCGTCAGTACATTATCGATACAATCGCCCAGGGCGGACAGAAGATTGCCACAACATTTATCCCAGAGGGTGTTACAGATGGTAACGGTGGCGAGTTCAAGAACAAAGATTACTACGGCACAGATTACGATAAGAACTTTGAGGAGGCTAAAGAGCTTCTTGCTTCTATCGGATTATTAGATGAGAGCACAGGCCAGGTAAACCAGACTGTCGAGTTCACATACCTTGTAAACAACTCAGAGTCAAATGTAAAGATAGGTGAGGCTATCCAGGCTGATCTTTCAAAGGTAGGTATCAACTTAAAGGTTGAGCAGCAGGAGTGGAACGTATTCCTTAACAGCCGTAAGGACGGACAGTTTGATTTCGCCCGTGAGGGATGGCTTATGGATTACAACGATCCAATCAACATGCTTGAGATGTTCACAACAAAATCAGGTAACAACGATATGCAGTTCGGTCGTTAATCTGATTTTACTATCATAACAAAGCCGCTCGTGCCATTTGCACGACGATGCGAATAACATGAAGAGTATATAGGAAGTCATACAGTTATTGTATGGCTTCCTTTTTTTGCGTTTAAAGTGGGCTTTTCAGAGCGAAAAAAGGCTCTTTAAAAAAATATGATAATGGTGTAGAATTGTTATTATATAGTTTTAGAATGATGTTTGAGGGTGTGTGATGATTTTAGGACTATGTGATACGGAAATGAAATTTAAGACAGCGATGGATACGGCGGGTGCCGACATGACAGTGGTCTACAGCTGGCTTAGGCTGTATGT
>ERZ1023965.210-NODE-210-length-12211-cov-6.556680_pt1 | contig 12211 bp, 6 predicted proteins | sample MGYA00380428_ERZ1023965 | MGnify/ENA primary metagenome ERZ1023965 (study PRJEB33179, sample SAMN07449054) | human gut metagenome | biome: Human-gut; feature: Human associated habitat; material: Faeces | host: Homo sapiens | place: India:Kasaragod | collected...
GAAATATCCAAAGTTACCGAATAACTTTGGCTCTATCCGGTATCTTGGCAAGAATCGAAGAAACTGCTATGCAGTACACCCACCGGCTACACTGGGCAATAATGGTAAACTAAAACGTCCGCCCGCGATCTGCTACGTTGATGACTGGCTAAAAGGCTTCACTGTTCTGACAGCTTACAAAGCCGGTACATATCAGCCAGGCATGGAACGGACTCTCGAGGTATCCCCTACAACCGACATAGACACCCTTGTAAGCCGTTTGATTGCTGACTACAATACAATCAAGGGCGTAGAGGACAAACACCCGGAAATCAAGAAATTGACGTTCTCAGATGTATATGAGCAGTTCTATGCGTGGAAATTTCCAGAGGGGACAAAACTATCATACAGTTCAAAAGAAACATACCGGGCAGCTTACGCGAACTGCACTATCCTGCATAATCGCATATTCGAGGATTTAAAGGCTCCTGATATGCAAAAGGTTATTGATGATTGCACATTGAAAAAACAAAGCCAAAAGACAATCCTGACTCTGTTTAAACAGATGTATAAATACGCAGTTTACTCAGAAATCGTAACGGAAAATAAGGCATTATATGTCCATGTCAACGCTGATGATGACACAGAACATGGTACACCATTCTCCAATCAGGAGATGCAAGTACTGTGGAATAATTCCACTGATCCAGAAGTGCAGCTCATACTAATCATGTGCTATTCTGGATGGAGAATCGGGGAAGTGTTAAAACTTACGACCAACTTAGAAGAAAGATACTTCCAAGGCGGCATAAAAACAAAGGCCGGTAAAAACAGAATCGTTCCGATACATTCTGCTATATATCATTTTACTGAACAGAAAGTGCTGGCACAAGATGGGAAACTATGCGTATATACTCAACCCTATTATAGAAAAGCGTTATTCTACCCTACACTGGAGCGTTTAGGAATAGTCGGCAATCCGAAACACACGCCGCATGATTGCCGACACACTTTTTCTGCTCTGTGTGAAAAATACGGCGTCCGGGAGAATGATCGACAACCACTGCTCGGCCACTCCTTTGGGTGAGATGTTACAAATGCGGTATATGGCCACAGGACACTGGAAGAGCTTCGGACAGAAATAGAAAAGATAAAAGTTCCATTTGTGACTAACTGTGACTAACGGAACCCATTTTAATCTTTCCAAAACAACCGAAATATCATTATCGAAATGACGGAAACCCTATTAAAATCAACGTTTTAGAGATTTTACAAGGATTTCCAACATTTCATTTTCATTACCTATAAGCTAAAAGCACATTTAGGTTAATTGGCTTGAAACGCCCTATTTAAAGGCATTTCAGCTTTTCAGAATTTCAAAATTGTGACTAACGTGTGACTAACCAGAATGTTCTTATAATTCCGAATATGATGCAATATAACACGAAAAGCCCCTCGGAAACAAATTCCTTGGGGCTTAAATTTATGCTTTTTTAGATTGCAATCAGGTCTTTCCAGGTCTTTTCCCCACACTCTCCATCTACGGCAAGAACTCCGTTTCTTGATTTCTGGTACTGTTTGAGTGCATAGATGGTGTCCCCATCTGCTTTCCTAGAAAGCGTCAGTGTTTTTTTATTCTTTCCCTTAAATCCTCTGGCAATCAGAATTTCCTGCAGTAACAGGACTGATGTTCCTTCACTGCCTAATTTGACAAGTTTTGGTTCAAACATATAACCGGCTCCTTTCGATGTGGTTGTTGTAGTTGGTTTACTTTCGGATGCGCTTATCAGTTTACCGAAATCAATTCCTTTTCCTGTAAATCTGAGACGGTGTGTCCATCCATGACTATACAGGTACCACGGTTGTGTCCGAATCTCGTTTCCGGAGTTGTCCTTTGTGTCAGCGGTTCCTTCTGAACTTCTGGCATGGACAATAATGTCCTTACTAACCGCCATTGCTACGTGGTGAGTGGTGTTTAATTCAAGGTCACCTTTGATCATCTGTGCATGCGCTGTCTGATTTCTGGCCACGACCTCAAACCCGCAGTTTAACATTTCCAGCATATTGCCGGTGTAGCTGCAATGCTCCTTCAGATATCTGGCCTGCTGAGTAAGCCCATTCTTAAGGAATGCGTAGTAGTAAGCAGTCAGGGTCAGCGAACTGCAATCGAAAGACTTTGGTACATTGATTTCATACAAACTCCGGATCCTCTGGCTGTATCCGTGATTGTTATCATTTGCGATTCCGACCGCAAACTCTACCGCATCGTTTCTTACATTTTGAATAATCTGTTTTTTTGTTAAGCTCACTTTTGCCTCTCCTCTCTGGTCAGAATCTCTATAATCTTTGTAGAACACGTTCATATCTACGCTTCCATTAATTCCCGGAACTTTCCCCTTACTGGAATACTGCCAACCTACGCCAACATTCGGGCACAATCTTTCCTGTACAGAACCGTTGTCATTGGCAGGATAACGAGCAATCCAACAATCGTACTGTTTTAAAACATCTGTTAGAACATTGTTATACCAGTCCAGATTGCAGTAAATCCCAAATTTATAACCGGCTTTCTTCATTCTATTCAGAAATGCTACTGCAATATTTTCAATCGCCTGTTTACCGAGCTTTCGCTGATTAGACCACTCAAGGTCGTAGAACACCGGGAAATCCAATCCTCGCCCGTTCAGTGCGGCAATCACATCTTCCGCCTCGTCAATCGCCTGTGCCGGTGTCAGAGCGTAAGAATACTTGTATCCACCGACAAGGATTCCGTTGCTCTTACATCCCTTGTAGTTGTACTCAAATGAGTTGTCAACGCCTGTTTTCTGATGGATTCTTAATATTGCGAATTTGATACCGGCTTTTGCCACCTTTGCCCATTCTGGCTTGCCCTGATAAGATGATACGTCAATACCTTTAATTTCCAATTCTATCAACTCCTTTCATGAAATCAGCTTGAACACTATACGTTTTTATGCCACTCTCAAACACACTTAGCACACTTCATTAGCAGCTTTTTTATGAAATTTTTAGTGAACTAAATGGGAATTTTACACAAACTTGGACAAAATTATTTTAAATAATCATTATCCAAAAACGATAAAAGTTTCAGGCCATCCAATATTATTTGTTATAGTCAATTTACCGTCATCGTAAGAAACTAATACTTCTGTTGACGAATCACCGCCACATAAAGTATATAACCGCCCTCGGGAATCACCTGCAAATAAAGAACCATCTCGATCTGTACTACCATGAAGTACAAACCAGCATATATTGTTAACATTAAATACATGAGATTGTTTTGAATTTATAATAGCATACTGAAAGTGACCTAAATTACTATCTAATTCATTAATCGCCCCAAGAATTGTCTTGTTTTGTGTCTGCAAATTTTCAAATACTTTGTTTGCAATTTTATCAAGAACAAAGTCTGACAGCTTGCTCAGCACACTCTTTTTCATTCCTGTACCGTCATTGACCAGAAATGCGTCAGTATCGGCTAATGTACCTCTGTCGGTGTAATTGATACCTTCGATTTTTGCAACTGCATTTCCGACCGCTTTTGCATCTGCAGCTTTACCAGATACCGCGAGGTCTTCATCCGTTCCGGATAAATAACTTCCTGCCGGCTGATAAGCTTTATCGGCATCCGTCTTTGTTACATAATCTTTTCCTTCAAGATATTTATTTACTGCATTTTCTATCTCTTCTGGAGTCAGTCCGCTAATACCTTTCTGACATAAATCGTATAAATATTTCTCTACCCGAGTAATTGGATCCGGGACATTTCCGGTATAACTCCCAGTTAATTTAGCAAGATATTTCTCTTTTCTTGTTATCGGATTATCTACCATAGTTACTCCTTTCTGAATGAACTTTACATTCTGAGACTGTCTATTTTAATTATATCACGTAGACGATTTATAGTTCTATACCAATCAACTAATAGTATGGTAAGGTCTGAGAATTTGAGGTTATTTGGGCGAATAAGGGCTTATTTGGTTTTTATGGAGAATGCGCTCTTATTTGCGGTTTTGGGGTTCTTATTTGATGAAATTAGCGTTCAAATAAACAAAAACAATCTTCTTCTTGGCTATTGAAACGGTCTTGATTAGTCGCAGATTTTTGCAAAATTATTACAGTGCAATCGGGTCGAAATTGTAATTAAAAAGATATTTCGTCTATATATCCGTTTGATTTATGTACATATAATTTGCTATTTTTAGCTGTTAATGCAGTAATCTTAGACGGTGAATAATCGTACACTAAGGTAGCTTTTGTATAAGTTTTTGTATTAATTTTAATAATCAAACTTGGGTCGACAAGAACAAACATATCAGTTCCAATAAAAGTAATAGTTTCAAATGATCCATTTTGCCATTTTTCACCATCGTCATTTTTGCCACTATACACAAGAAGAAACTCCCCGTTTTTCAATAAATAAACATTGGAATCATTGCTCCATATACGGGGGTCGTTTTTTCGGATTCCTGTAAAAAATAGTCTATTTCCATCTGTGCCCAAATAATTACGCTCAGTCGAAACTGGAACAAGGAAATTGGGGGATACTTCCATTAAAGGCGCAATGATATGGTAGGTATTAGACGTTGATGCTGTTACTATTGACTGCATATAAAGCTTTCCGTTAATTTCAAATTCGTTTTGTAGCAGCGTATCGTTATGCAAAAACTCAAAATAATCTTCAGATTGGGCGGTGACTGTGTATGAGCTTACACGCCCACCATTACGATATTTATGAATTTTGAATGTATATGTTTTATCGCTTCTATTATAATGTCGAGCCAAAATATAAAACGTATCATACGTGTCTACAAAAAAACCATAAACAATGGCATTTGACGAATCTGGAAATGATTCTGAATTTGAATATTGAAAGATTATGTCACCTTTGTCGGAAAGCTTGAGAAACTTTATTATTTTTTCTTCTCCACTGGAGTTATACGTCGACTGTATCGCATAAAAACAATCTTTGAATCCAATTACTCTGGTTCTTCTGTATTGTGTCATCCCGGGAATAGGAAGTTCGTGAACGACTTCATTCCCGCCCACACAAGTAGCATATATTTCGCTAATGCCATTTTTTAATTTCCCCAATATTCCAAGTTCAATACCATTCGTGCTCACAAGCTTAAAGTAAAAAAATTGACCGCCTGTAAAAGCACGATCAGACACATCTATTATTAATGAAATGCCTTGCTTTTTTTTCCATAATAATGTATTGCCACCCCATATCTCACTTGTTTCTTTACCTTTGACAGGAAACCCAGTGATTTCCTGTCTGTTTAAAAACGCCTTATATATCATCAATTAGCCCTCCTCGAATGTGAAATATAATGTATCTGTCCGGTCAGTTCCTGCGGCTACCAAAGCATCATAATCGGCTTTTTTTATTCGCTTTACACACCTTAATTGTGCTTTTTTTAGTTCGGTTGAAGAATTTCCAGAACTATCCGAAAAATCATCAATCGTTGCAATTCCAGATTCCGTTCCGTCTGTAAATTCTGCATAACTAATAGTCGGCATTTCAGACCTTGTTCTGTTGATTGTGGATGTGATTTCTGGCGTATTCTTTCCTAATTGCTGATTGTTTCCGTTATACGGTGAATTGTTGGCAGTGTATGTGTCAATCAGCCCTGTAATGCCCAATTTCAGTGTTCTACTCATAATATAACTGTGAATCGTCCACTGTATTGCAGAGCCGTCCTCAGAAAGCTTAGAATGTGTCATTTCTACGGTTTGACCAACCATATTGAACGGATTCCCTTGTACTTCCACGGAATATCCCTGTGCCCGATAATACTGCTTTTTGATAATGTCCTCTGCGACAGTTCCGTAACAGATTGCATACTTCGGTTTTGTTCGTGTGTAATCCCCGTATTCATTCGCATCGTAGGCGTAATTCAGCCAGTCTTGATTGCCTACGAAAAAGCTGTTACGGTTATAGAATACATTTCTTTCGTATGCATCCTGTGCAGTCGGTTCACCGGACGTAAATACTTCACCAGACGGGTCTGGGTCGGTGTAAACATAGTTAAAATACCACACTCTTCCCTCTGTTGCCTTGAAACTTTTAAATCTGTCGAGATGCACCGCAGATTCGTAAAAATCAAATGTTTCAACGCCAGAAACTGTCGTGCCGCGGTGTTTACAGTTCTTTTTGAGCTTTTTATACTCGAATTTTCCATCACGGTTCATCCAGCCAAAGACATTGTTTTGTAGACATAAATCTTCAAGTATATTAGCCACATTCATTTCAGAAGAGTTGGCAGTATTTGGCACATATGCGCTGTCATATTTGAGCTTTACATCGACTTGTTCAATGCCAAGATACTTGAATAAAGCATCCCTGAACTGCTTCTGTGTGAACACCATTTGCTTGTCTTTTGTGTTGTTTTTATACCACCATGCAATATCAGTATTTCGCAATTTATACAGATAATCATATGCAACAATGGTACGAACAAACGAATTTGCATCACGTTCTCCTGTCGCAATTTCGCCTGTGAAAATCTTGATTTCTGTTCCTTTACATTCAAGATAAACTTCGATTTTTCCAGCCGGATAGGTGGTTTCATCTGTTCCAATAAACTGCGGATGGCAGCATTTAAACGTTATCTGGTTGGATATGCAGCCGCCAAAAATGAAGTATGCTTTATTACACAATGACTCCTGCAAGGACAGCGTATTGGATTGAATATTATCGTTTGTCAAGTCCTCAAATTCACCATTTATCCAATGCACTTTTACGTTGATTGGATCGGTATTATCTTCGAATGGATTCTTTCCATCTTTGGTTACTTTGATTTCAAATTCATCGTAGCCAATGAACGTTTCTATTCCGCCAATTTCAGTTTGATAAGATACTGTGATGGTTTTTGTGCCAGTCTTAGAGCTATCAAATCCAGAGACGGTGTAATCCGTGATTTCTTTTTCTGTATTATCTGTCCGCATAGCCACGACAGCCAGCCCTGTCGGGTCAAAGGTTTCGCCTACTCTGTAATAGGTTTTCTCCGGATAATGTGTGCTCCGGATACCTTGCAGTGCATACACAAGCACTTTGACTGTAGCTGTATGGGTTTTATAGGTTACTGTAATTGTCTTTTCACCAACAGAAGAACTATCAAATCCAGATACTTCAAATCCGGTCGTTATTGTTTCTGATGTGCCATCAGTATATTTAACAAGGATAGATAATCCGGTTGTGTCGAATGAATCCCCTTTCGGATATTCGATTTTTGCAGGCATGGTTTTCACTTCGATTCCAGAAATGTCTACTACAAGAATGCCGAAATCTACGGTCTTTTCATCGAATGTAACCGTTACAGTTTTGCTTCCGTATGCGGACATATCCGGGCTTGACAGGGTATATCCGGTTACTTGTTCGGACGTGTTGTCATTGTAGTATGCAGTAATTACAAGTCCTGTGCTGTCAAAAGTTTTGCCTACGAAATATCTGGTTTTGGTTGGCATATGAGTGACTTCAAGTCTAGTTACCCGAATTAACCATGTGATTGTGCCAGATGCTCCCCACGGCGAACCGGAGATTTCGTTTGTTTTTTTGTTCAGTGTGATATTTGTTGTAGCAGGTGCACTAAAAGCATTCTCGCCAATGGACGTAACGCTTGCAGGAATAGACACATTTGTAAGCTGCGTTCTGCAAAACGCCTGAACGCCGATGGTCTGAACACCATCAGGAATTGCCAAACTTTTAAGTGAAGTACCGTAAAATGCGCTATATTCAATGCTTACAACACTTGCAGGAATAGTAATTTCCGTGATTTTTCCACAGTTCATAAAACACGATGCTGGTATTTTTGTTATTCCGTCTTCAATGGTAACTGATTTTAAAGTACTAGAACATGGTGCAAAATGTGATGTTCCGGTAAATTTGACTAAGCTTTTCAACGTAAGGTTTTCGAGCTTAGAAAGTTTCGTTGTTCCGCCTGTTCCATCAATAGTTCCGCCGCGAATTATCAAATTCTTGCAATTTGGAATGCTGATTCTGGATGAATTAATCGCAGAATCTGCGCTCCCAATTTCAACATTGTTTATTATTGTCGAAGAAAAAGCACCGGGCGACAGTAAAGCTAATGATTCTGGAAAAACGACATTATTCAATGACTGAAATCCGTTTAATACGCCACCTCGAATTTCTTGTAAACCTTCATGAAGAAAAAGCTCCGATAAATTTGGGCAAGAACTAAACGTACTGCTTTGAATAATTTTTAAGCTCGCAGGAAACTTTAACTTACTTCCTAGAAAAATTATAAAGTTCCCGCTGGCAATGCTTGTAATTGTGTTTCCTAGTTCAATATGTGTTAAACTTTCAAATCGAGCTCCGAATCCGCCCGGAATTTCAGTGATTCCGTCACTAAAAGTAATCTTTACGCATCTTTTGAACAAACTGCCAGGGACGGCAGAATGCTCAGAGCTTTCAGATAAGTTCCCTGTAATTTTCCCGGTTCCAGAAATGGAAAGCGTATTTGTATCAAGATTAAATTCGGCTGTTACATCTTCATAATTTGGCGAACCGATATGTACTAAAAAAGAATCATATACATTAACTTTTATCGTATCGTCTGTTATGCCAAAATAATTAATGTTAATAGTAACTGTGCCTGCTTCTGTAAGTGTCTTGTTTTCAATAGTGAAACCACTGGTTACTTGTTCTGGACCGTCTGAATATATAACAGTTATATAACTTACCCCTATATCTGTAGTGTCTCCCACGAAATATGAAGCCCCAAAATAGCTCACTCCGTTTATTCTTTCTGGTTGCATAATGGTAACTTCAAATGTGCAAGTAAAATTACCATAAGTGACAGTTATTCCGCATTGCTTTGGAGAACTGCTGTCAAAACCAGAATATGCACAATCCTTTGTGACATCTATAGTGTTTCCATCACTTGCCGTTGCGGTAACTACAATGCCCGTAGAATCAAATTCTTTTTCTATGTGGTAATTTACCTTAGTTGGCATTGTAGTAACGGATATGGCGGTAATAGAAGCTTCTGAGACAGTAATTTCAAATGTTGTAGTCTTGTCAGATGCAGTGACGGTTATAGTCTTGGCACCTGCGGAACTGCTGTCAAAGCCCAATAATTCATAATCTGTAACACTGACTGTTTCTCCTGTGCTTGCTGTTCCAGATATTTCAAGCCCTGTGCTATCAAATAATTCGCCCTGATAATATGTAGTCTTATCTGGCATTTTTGATACGGTTATGCTGACGATTACTAAATCAGAATATTTTTCATAAGTAATCTCCTGTGATACACCTGCGTTCTTTACCAGAATTGAAATCGGTACCGTAGAAGATGCGGAAATATTCAGGCTTGTTGTGGTTTTACCGTCAGTGATTGATGATGTGCCAGTGTATCCACTGTTTGTAGGCCTCTGTACAACATTGACAAATAAAGTCTGCCCCTCTATCAAAAATACTTCGTATTTTAGCGCATATGATGTGGATGCGCTTGCGTAATCCGTATAACCCTCAACTCTGATTTTGAGGAATCTTTTTCCTGACGTAAGCGTTCCTTCCTGTCGGTAAACGTAATAAATCGCACCATCCCTGCGACAGATTTTGAGCTGTTCGGCGTTTTGCCCGAATCCGATAAAATTATTCCCAGAAACATATATGGTACTGGTAGTCTTGCCTGCATAGGTAAACCAGTCAACGCCCGTGACGCTAACTGTATCATCATCTTTTTTTGAATTGTTTACGATTGCAGTCATTCCGGCCGTCGTATTCAGTAAACTGTCAAAAGATACTGTATCTGCCATAATCATCCTCCCGTCTATAATATAAAAGAGCGCATGAGCTGTGACACCCATGCACTCTGGTTGTTAGTATTCGATCAGTGCAATTCGGATGCTTGAATAAAACATCAACTTTCTTCTTTTATCAATTTCATTGACTGTAAACTCTATGTCAGGAACATAAACATTTGCCTGAACATACGTGTTTGTCTCATCATTCCAATAAGTTATCTTACACTTCCGCTCCGTCTTATTCACCATTGCAGAATTAATAATACTCTGAATTTCAATCTTTTCAGTAAGCTCCAAATCGTCTACGGTTTCAAACTCAATCTTTGTTCGATAATGCGGCAGTACGTCTCTGTGTAAGTACCCTTTCAAATCAGACCACGGGTTATCTTCAAGGCGCTGATTTGGTGTTCCCTTGTATCCAGAACGCTTAATATATTCGTGTGGGAATATCTGAGTGCCAAACTTCAAAATCCAGCCCTCGAAGTTATTCGAACTAAATTCGCTCATGTACTCACCTACCCTTCAAAGATTCCGAAGCCCGTCCGGTTCCTGTATTGCCCGTTCTGATCGCGAAGCCAGCGAATAAATTCATGACCATCAATGTTAAGCGTGATGTACTGAGGAGAATTTCCGCCATTGTTTCCGGATTCCCTCAGAGCGTCCATCATTGCCTGCTTCATCGTTGAAAGAGGAGATACAACCTCTGCCTCACGCTTGTTATCACCGAGGATTGCTGCAAACTCTCCGGCGTTTCGTGGCACAACTGTACCTTTTGCCAGGTACGGAATTTGTGGTGCTGTCATGGTCGGGATCGCAAATCCCCAAGTACTTCCTCCAATCTTAGGTACCCAATCAGGAACTTTAATCTTTATCCTATTCAATACGCCAATAGCTGTGTTTACCCCTGAGATAATTCCACGAATCATTCCATTAATTAAGCCGATCACACCATTAATCGGAACTTTTGCAATGTTCACTAATGAGTCAAATATATTTTTGAATACTTCTTTGGCTTTTAACCATCCTGTATTCCACCCATTTATGAAAGTCGTTGCGAGATATTGCAAGATATTCCCGATAGTAGATGTAATATTAGATACTGTTTCTTTTATTGAGGTGAGCAAAATTGAACCAGCATTTTTTGCTTTTTCTATTAAAGAACTGGCTGTATTTGCGGCTTTTTCTATGAACGCTCTGCTTTTTTCACCAAAGTAATCAACTATACCTCCGAAAAAGTCCTTTATAGAATCCCAATTTTTCACAAGCAAAACACCTGCTGCTATTACCGCACCGATTGCAGCAATAATCAGTCCGCCCGGCCCGATCGCTGTTGCTATTGCAGATATTCCGCCAAGTATGCCACCGGAACCCGTCATGAGAGCAATTAAGCCTTTCAATGCAAGTCCAATATTGCCGATATTGCTGATAAGTGTTGTTACTGCCGGAATAATCTTCGCTGTTGCAAACATTCCTATAAGTGCCGCTCCAAACGCTTCGACTAGTGCCTGATGTTCTCCAAGGAAATTAAGGAACCCTGATACAATATTGATAAGAGTCGGAACGCCTGTCTCAATTAACCATTTTAAAGCCGGCAGGATAATATTCGTATATATCCATTCGAGAACGTTTCCGAGAGCTTCGATAATCGGAGCAAAGGATTTTGTAAGATTCTTGATAGACTCCAATAACGGGTAAAAATCAAGTTTTCCAGCCCAGTCTGCTGTTGCTTTTGTTATCCTTTCAATAAAATCAAGAACTTTCTGAAAAGCATTCGCCAAATTTTGAATAATTTTTGTTCCAACATTATTTTTATTCCATGCTTTAGTTAACTCGTTCGCAATATTCCCTATAATTTTGAATATGTTCTGAAAAATCCGAAGCATGGTAGATAGGATTTCTGTGCCTGTTCCATTCGTCCAGACTTCCATAATACTTTTTCCGACACTCTTTGCAAGTTCAGCAAGACTGGAAAGCATATATCTTGCAGCATCAATAGTATTCTTACCCTCTCTGTTCCAAGCCTCCTGAAAAGGTTTCCAGAGTTGCTTAAGTATTTCAGATAACTTCTTTGCAGATTTGCTGAGTTTGTCAATCTGGCTTTCTCCTTTTGCCAATCCTCCATAATCTACCTGTCCAACATTTCCGAGGCCAATATTGTCTGCCTTTACGGTAGGCGTTTTTGCCGCACCAGATATCGCGTCCGCCGCTTCTTTTCCAATAACCTTTAATTCGTCAAACGGAGCAATATTCTTCTTCAGTGCCTTATTCTGCTTTTTCAGTGCTCCTGTGCTGTCCTTCGTAGAATCCGTTACATTCTGCGTTGCATCAGCCAGACTGTTGGCTCCCTCAGCGGCGCTGCCATAAGCAGCTTCTGTAGCCGCGAGGTCCGGTCCGGTATGTCCCGATCCACTGGCTGACGGCTCCCCGGATGCGTTGG
>ERZ1023965.215-NODE-215-length-11585-cov-7.965655_pt1 | contig 11585 bp, 10 predicted proteins | sample MGYA00380428_ERZ1023965 | MGnify/ENA primary metagenome ERZ1023965 (study PRJEB33179, sample SAMN07449054) | human gut metagenome | biome: Human-gut; feature: Human associated habitat; material: Faeces | host: Homo sapiens | place: India:Kasaragod | collected...
GAGTCTCAACAGTTACAGTATCTCCGACTGTCTTTCCAAGAAGAGCTTTACCTACAGGTGACTCGTTTGAAATCTTGCCCTTTAAGCTGTTTGCCTCTGTTGAAACAACGATTTTGTACTCAAGCTCCTCATCAAACTCACAATCTAAGATGCGGATCTTACATCCGATAGAAATCTTGTCAAGGTCAACTTCCTCCTCAACAACAACCTCTGCATTTTTAAGGATTTTCTCGATTTCCTCAATACGAGCCTCGATATCGCGCTGCTCATCCTTAGCTGCATCATACTCAGCATTCTCAGATAAATCACCCTGCTCACGAGCCTCCTTGATCTTCTGGGAAACCTCTTTACGCTTAACAACCTTTAAATGCTCAAGCTCATCCTCAAGCTTCTTAAGACCTGCATATGTCAGAATATTTTTCTTGTTATCCATAATTCTTACCCTTCTATCTTCTTTTTTTATTTTTGATATTTATTGTACTCATTTAGTATATTAACTTCCCACACCAAGGTCTTCAATACCGGAAAGTATACAGTATGTTCCGAAGACAAAATATATACTGTATGCTATGCCGGTAACTTCGATAAACTGAATGTGGGAAGTTTCACATACTAAATTTAAAGCCTATTTTAACGCGTGTATTATAATTGAAAATCCCCACGCTGTCAAGGATTTGGCCGATTTCAATTTCAAAGCTTCTACTTATACAAAAGCTCCTCAAGCTGTTCTAAGCTCTCCACCGTATTCACTGCCGCGCGCAGTCTTGATGAATGCGGATATCCTGCCGTATACCACGCTGTGTGCTTTCTCATCTCGTGTATCCCCGTGTACTCGCCCTTGAACTCTATCATCATGCGTGCATGGCGCAGTATCATCCGGCGCACTTCCTCAAAGGATGGCTTTTCCTGATGCTCGCCGGTCTCAAAGTAATGCAGTATCTGTGAGAAAATCCATGGATTGCCCTGCGCTCCCCTGGCTATCATAAAGCCATCGCAGCCTGTCTGCTCCTGCATTCTTATGACATCCTCTGCGCAAAGCAGGTCTCCGTTTCCTATGACCGGTATTGAGACAGCCTCTTTTACCTGCCTTATGATGTCCCAGTCGGCTTTACCGGAGTAGTACTGCTCTCTGGTCCTGCCGTGCACTGCGACTGCGCTTGCGCCGCTTTCTTCAGCCACATGTGCCAGCTCTACTGCGTTGACATGCTCATCATCGAAGCCCTTTCGTATTTTTACGGTGACCGGCTTATCTATCGCTTTTACTATGCTCTCTATAATCTGACCTGCAAGAATCGGATTTTTCATGAGTGCTGAGCCCTCACCGTTGTTTACGATTTTGGGCACCGGACAGCCCATGTTGATATCCAGTATGTCAAACGGTCTTTCCTCTATCTGCTTTGCTATCTGAGCCATTATCTGCGGGTCTGAGCCAAACATCTGGAGTGAAACAGGCTTTTCTCTTTCATCTATTGAAAGTAGCGACTCTGTATTTTTGTTTTTGTACAAAATTGCCTTGGCGCTGACCATTTCCATACATAAAAGGCCGGCTCCCTGCTCCTTGCACAATAAGCGAAATGGCAGGTCTGTCACGCCTGCCATAGGTCCCAGTATCAGGTTGTTTGGGAGTGTCACACTTCCTATCTGAAGCTTTCGTATCTGATGAATATCCATACTATTACTTCACTCCCTTGCGGTTCTGCTTGCGATACACGAGGTTTATGCCCTTTAATGTCAGATCCGGATCGTATACATCCACGTTTTCTGTCTCATTGGATATTATTCTGCCGAGTCCGCCGGTCACTACAACCTTTGCATCGTACATGCCTGTTTCTTCCTTTACCTTGTTGATGATATACTCTGTCTGTCCTATCTGTCCATACACAAGTCCCGCCTGCATGCTGGTGATGGTGTCCTTTCCGAGGATATTATCAGGCTTTTTAATCTCTATCTCAGGAAGCTTTGCCGCATCCTCCCAGAGTGCCTTGGCTGAGATACGTATGCCCGGTGCTGTGATTCCTCCCATGAAGGTACCGTTTTCATCGACCATATCGTAGGTGGTTGCTGTGCCAAAATCTATGACCAAAACAGGTCCTCCATATAATTCATATGCAGCTACGGCGTCTACTATACGGTCTGCTCCAATTTGCTGCGGATTTGGTGTGGCGATACGGATGCCTGTTTTGATGCCCGCCTCCACGATTATCGGCCTGATATTGAAGTATTTTATTAGGCCATTCTGCAGTGAATGCATGATATTCGGTACAACGGAGCATATGATTGCATCATGTATGTCGTCCATGCCTACCTGATTTCTTTCAAGCAGAGTGCTCAGAAGCATGCCGTATTCATCTGATGTACGTGGCATTTTAGTTGTAATTCTAAAGCTCGCTTTTATCCTGTCACCATCAAACACGCCGCATGTTATGTTTGTATTTCCTACGTCCAGTGCTAAGATCATCTGTTATTCCTCCTCGAGTCCTTCTCCCAAAAATACTATGCGATAATACGTCTCTATCGACTCGAGCAGCTCTCTTCGCTCGTTGCGGTACTGCTTTATCTTTAGCACGCTTCCTATCTCGTCATAAAAAAAGTCGTTTTCCTTGCAGGATGTTCTGAAATCGAGGTTTCCGTCCTCATCAAACACCAGCTCCAGTATGCCTCCCACATCCTCTGTATACAGGACGCACATGATTTTGAGCTCATCCCTTATAGTCTGTGGAAGTCCGTTAAAATTCTCGTTCAGATAATATTTTTTCTGATATGCGTTTGACACGCAAAGTACTACCTCTTTAGACATATCCGTATATTCCTCTCACTGATACTTCTCCGCTTGAAACCAGCTTGCGCGACTCCCATGTGTCCACGATCAGCTCGCCCTTAGGCGTGATGCCCATCGCTTTTCCGTCAAACGGCTCCTTCGGATCCAGTACCCTTACTGATTTGTTCCTGTTGACCAACAGCTCATCATACTCCCTGACGAGGGCTGAAAGGTCCTGCGTCTTTAAAAATGTGTCATAATACTGCTCAAAGTATGACATGGTTTCTGCGATTATCTGCGCACGGTGAAATCTTTTGCCACCTGCTTCTATCATGAGTGAGCTCGCCATCTGACTGATTTCCTCCGGAAAGCTCTCATTATGCACGTTGATACCGATACCTACAACAATATGGTTGATGTAGTCAAACTGCGCATTCATCTCTGTGAGTATTCCGCACACCTTTTTGCTGTTTACCACAATGTCGTTTGGCCACTTTATCAGGGCTTCCTCGCCGGTTACGCTTGTTATTGCCTTTGCGACAGCAAGCGCTGCCACAAGCGTGAGCATGGATGCATTGTTTGGATTGATATCAGGCTTTATCATAAGTGTCATGAAAATACCTGTGCCGGACGGCGATACCCAGCTGCGGCCGCGACGCCCCTTGCCTGACTCCTGCTTGTCCGCTACAACTAAGGTGCCGCTCGGATAGCCTTTTTCGGCAAGCTCCTGAGCCTTGATGTTGGTGGAGTCTATTGTATCAAAATACAGCACTTCCTTTGCCACCCAGTCTGTGTGCATGAGGCTTTTTATCTCCGCCTCTGTCATCAGATCCGGCGCTGCCATGAGCTTGTAGCCCTTATTCTGTTGTGCCTCTATCTCATATCCGGCTTCCTTTAGCTGGTTTATGGCCTTCCACACGGCTGTGCGCGATACTCCGAACCGGTTGCATAGCTCCTGCCCTGAAATATAGCCGTCAGCGCTGCGTAGAAGCCTAAGTATTTCTTCCTTCATACTTTATTCCTTAGCTTTCCGTCAATCTTTTGTTGCGGTCATTGCTTGCCGTACTAGTCCGCAAGTGTTGCACGCATGATAGCCTTGATTGAGTGCATACGGTTCTCTGCCTCATCAAATACCACTGAGCGCTCTGACTCAAATACCTCGTCTGTCACCTCAAGCTCGCTCAGTCCAAACTTCTCATAGACCTGCTTGCCGATAGTGGTCTTTAAATCATGAAATGCAGGCAGACAGTGCATAAAGATTGCGCTATCCTTTGCATTTTCAAATGCTTTTGCATTTACCTGATATGGCTTTAAGTCGTTAATTCGCTCTGCCCATACCTCTTCCGGCTCGCCCATTGATACCCACACATCTGTGTAAATGACATCTGCGTCCTTTGTGCCCTCTGCCACCTCCTCTGTGAGTGTGATTGATGCGCCGGTTGTTTCTGCAACGTCCTTACAGTATTTTACAAGCTCATCATTTGGGAAATATTTCTTGTTTGTGCATGCCACGAAGTCCATGCCAAGCTTTGCACATGTGACCATGAGTGAATTGCCCATGTTGTATCTTGCATCGCCCATGTATACAAATTTCACGCCCCCCAGTCTGCCGAGGTGCTCACGGATTGTAAGCATATCTGCTATCATCTGTGTCGGGTGGAACTCATTTGTCAGGCCGTTCCATACCGGTACGCCTGCGTATTTAGCCAGCTCCTCCACGATTTCCTGTCCGTATCCACGGTACTCGATTCCGTCAAACATTCTGCCGAGCACGCGCGCTGTATCGGCGATGCTCTCCTTTTTGCCTATCTGTGAACCGCTCGGGTCAAGGTATGTGACATGCATTCCAAGGTCATGTGCCGCTACCTCAAAAGAGCAGCGAGTTCTGGTACTGGTCTTTTCAAAAATCAGCGCTATATTCTTGCCTGTGAGTTCATCATGTCTGATGCCTTTTTTCTTCTTTTCCTTCAGCTCCTGTGAGAGGTCAATCAGATAAGTAATCTCTTCCGGAGTGTAATCCATAAGTTTTAAAAAGTTTCGTCCCTTTAACTGCATTGCTCTTGCCTCCTGGGTTTTATTTGCATCGTTTATAGATGCAGGTTGCTATAATTTATATCTGTAGGTTGCTATAATGATGTCATTTTACTCTATTTTGTGGTATGTTGCAAGAGGTTTGAAGCATTGACGCTCTGACTGTAAAACCACGCCGTACAAATAATTAAAGAGGCTGCAAACCAACAAGCTTTGTTGATTTGCAGCCTCTTTGTTATTTCTTTGTATTGGCTGTATATTATCTGAACTTCATATTTCCGATTGATATTCCTGAGCCATGGTCATTGAAGGATGTACATCCTCCTGTGTTGTCCACTCCGGACATTGCCTCCTGTGCTGCACTGTAGCATGAAGAAGAAATGCGTCCGCTAAGCTTTCTTGCGAGCTTTCCTGATGATGCCGGTCCAAACTGGCCTTTCTGGTAAATAACACCTGAGATGCTGTTTGGATATGAGCTACTCTTTACTCTGTTGATGACTGCCGCTCCTACTGCAAGCTGACATTCATAGCTCTCTCCGCCTGCCTCACACTCGATGATTGCTGCAAGCAGTGTCAGGTCATCTGCTCCTGCACTTACTGCCTCGCCCTGTGTGGTCTCTGTTTTCTTTGATTCCTTTGCTGCTTTTGCAGCTTCTTTTGCTGCCTTTTCTTCTGCGGCCTTTCTCTCAGCCTCTTTCTGTGCAGCTATCTGAGCCTGTTCCTCTTCAATTGTGATACCCACTCTTGTGTTGAGGGAACGTGTCGCATAATCTGCTGCGATATATCCTGTCTGTGAATCACAGACTACTGCGATCCAGCCATCCTGTGCCTGTGCTGCGCGGTCCACCTGATAGGTCTTGCCCTGGTCAGCTACCTCTAAGGCCTTGCTGTTTGTATCTGCTGTCTCTCTCACACGAAGTCCGTCTGTATTTACTGTAGCAATTTCTCCGCATGTGTCGTAAGCATAGCTTAGTGCGTCAGTTCCGGTCACACAGTAAGATACATTGACATATCCGTCTACATTTCCTGACTTGATGTGAGCCCATGTGCCATCGTTTTCTACGATGTCTGCCACACTTCCTTTATATAGTTTTCCAACAATATCTGACTGTTCATCGGCCTGTGCTCTTACGTTGAGTGATTCTTCAACTTTTGGCATAAGCTTTGTCTGCCATTCCTGCTGCTCCTGTGTGAGCTGTGGCTGCGCCTCCGGCTGTGCATCCTGTGCTGCTGCCACCATCTCAACATTTTCTTTTTCTACTGTAACAGCATTCTCTGCTGTGAGACCCTTCTCATAATCAAAAAGAGTCGCTGCCACGCCAGCATAACTATTATAACCAGTATGCTCTAAACCAGTGTTTGCTAGCACCTTATCCTCTGCTTTGACCTCAGAGCGTCCGCTGTTAGTAACCGCGGTAACCGTCAGCATGGCGCACAGTCCACAGACCGTAATGCTATCGATTACTTTTTTGTTTAGCTTCATATAATCCTCCATATGGTGTAGTATATGTTGTTTTTGTTACGTTTATTACACCTATGTTGCATTTGTTACAGCTTTGTTACAGTCGGTATAATATCACAGTAATAGCATTTTGTCAAATTTCACGGAAAAATCTCCTGAAGCACCGATGAAATCACCCCATTCTGATGTGCCTTATGCTCTATCTCCAGCTTGTCGCTTTCGCTTCTCGACAGCTCGTCTATGTAGTCACTCACCTGTTTTTCTATTTTATAAATTTCGTTGCTCAAAAGTCTTATCCTGTGTGAGAGTGCGAACAAGGTCACAATGACTGTCAGCATGAAAAGTGCAAGCATTATCGCAAGTATGCCTCCTGCCACGATGTCCATATTGTCCATTGATAATTCCATATTAATGTGTCCTCCCTACTATTCTTTTTCCGATACATCATTCAAAATTTAACTTAACCTATAACGCAGGATGATGTACTATTGATTATTATAACCAATTCACTTGAACTTAACAGTTCCTATCGGTCGCAAGTTTCGACATTTGTTTGGTATTGCAGGGCAAACTTTCACCGGTAACTTGGTATTGACTTTTATTGTGTTGAGTATAATATAAATATGAGACAAACAGGAATGCAAGAAAGGATACATATATATGAAGAAAATAGTTATGACAGGCGGCGGTACTGCAGGTCATGTCACTCCAAATATAGCTCTTATGCCGGCACTTAAGGAGGCCGGATACGATATCGAATACATTGGCTCAGTAAACGGAATGGAGAAGGGACTGATCGAAGCCCAAAAGATTCCTTACCACGGCATTTCATCAGGAAAGCTTCGCCGATACTTTGACTGGAAGAACTTTACAGACCCGTTCCGCGTGTTAAAGGGCTACGGTCAGGCTGTAAGCCTCATGAAAAAACTCAAGCCTGATGTAGTATTTTCTAAGGGTGGCTTCGTTTCCGTACCTGTCGTGCTTGCCGCAAAGCACTGCCATGTGCCTGCCATCATCCACGAGTCGGATATCACCCCGGGACTTGCCAATAAAATCGCCATAAAGGGTGCCAAAAAGGTCTGCTGCAATTTCCCTGAGACCATGAAATATCTGCCTGCAGACAAGGCTGTGCTCACCGGATCACCTATCAGACGCGAGCTTTTTAGCGGCGTTGCCGAAAATGCCATAAAACTTTGTAATTTTCCTGACCACAATAAGCCTGTCATCCTCATCATCGGAGGAAGCCTCGGCTCTAAAAAGGTTAATGAAGCTGTCCGTGAGATTCTTCCTGAGCTGCTAAAGGATTTCTATGTGATTCACCTCTGCGGAAAGGGCAATCTGGACAACAAGCTTGCCGGAATCACAGGCTATGCACAGTTTGAGTACGCCAATGCTGAGCTCACCGACATGTTTGCTCTGGCTGACATGGCTATCTCAAGAGCCGGAGCCAACTCCATCTGCGAGCTGCTTGCTCTGCACAAGCCAAACATCCTGATTCCTCTTTCTGCTGCTGCCAGCCGCGGAGACCAGGTATTAAATGCAAAATCCTTCAAAAAGCAGGGCTTTTCATATGTCATTGAGGAGGAGGAGCTCACAAAGGATTCTCTGCTTAGCGCAGTAAAAGAGGTATACGGCAACAGGGATAAATATAAGGATGCCATGGCAAAAAGCGGTCAGATGGATTCCATCGCCACTATAATCGATTTGATTAACTCTCAGGTGAAGAAGTCGTCATAGGGTCAATTTTTAGTGTCATTGCATATTATAAAATATTATAAAAAAGAAAAGCCCGGATATGAACTACATTTGCATATCCGGGCTTTTTATTTTTTAATAATGTGTAACTATTAGCAGCTATTACATGCTCATCTCGTCACAGATTTTCTTCATCTCATCATCAGTGAACTCCTTGTGATTCCACTCTATGACATTCTTGTTGTCATCTGACTCATATCTTGGAATCAGGTGCATATGGAAATGGAATACTGTCTGGCCTGCCACCTCGCCATTGTTCTGTACCAGGTTGTAGCCTTCACAGCCAAGCACATCTTTCTCGTGTGTCATAATCTTCTTTGCAAGCTTTGCTGCCTTGGCAAGTGTCTCATCCTCAATCTCAAAAATATTTGCATAATGCTGCTTTGGAAGGATAAGTGCATGTCCCTTGCTAGCAGGACTTGCATCGAGTATTACCTTGAAATCATCATCCTCGTAGATTGAATTGGTCGGGATATCCCCATTTGCCAGTTTACAGAAAATACAGTTGTCATCTTTCATCTTTGTCACCTCATATATATAATTATTTTGTAACTGTTCAGAATCAAAAAGCCCATTAAAACGGAAATATCTGATCAAGCATGCGAAGTGTCTTGAAATTGCCTTTTGCTGTCATTTCTCCGGTCATAAATGCTCTCTGGAAGGTCATGTGACCATCTATTATAGACTCCATGATACTCTTCGAAAATTTGGCGTATACATCCACTATATCCTCTTCGCCATAGTGTATATCCAGCTTATCCTCATCCACCTTTATATATAATGGATTTTTAATACCCTCTATATTAAATGAATAGCAGGCTTTGAATTCACGAAGCGGAATAAAATGTGCTTCAAGCTCCTTTATATATGGCATGTCATCTGTAGATGCCTGCTGCCCGAGCATGTCCTTGAACATGGTTGCAAGCTCCTCGATATCCTCCTTCTGCTGCTTTACATATGTATCATCAGACACATACTTCGACAGCTGCTCGCTCTCCTGTGGGGTGAGATTGAGCTGCTGTGTCCTGAGTACACTTTGCTTCACTGCCTGATTGCTTGTAGGCAGGCTCTTAATCTTCTGGGATATCGTGCGATACAGATTCTCCGCGCGTTTTTCTATTATGAGATTATACTCCTTATTGAGCTGAAACGTAGTAATATCCTCTACATATCCGCATAACCCTGAGCACGGCAGACCGCCAAGTATCTCCCATGCATTGCATAGTGTGGTCTCTGCCTCGCGCTCTCCATATGTGGTAGACATAACAATAGGCTGCATATATGTATTGCTTATCTTTTCTTTGTCGCCGTAGAGCCAGCATGCATCAAGAAACTGCTGCATGTATCCTCCTATGCCAAGCCACTCAACCGTCGTTGCGAGAATGATTCCATCTACATCCTTAAAGGTCTGTGGCAATGTAGCTATTTCATTCTTGTGCTCATAGATATTGTATCTCTCCACCTTTACGCGGAGCTCCTTTAGCACATTTTCTATCTTGCTTATCACATACAGTGTCGGATCGTCCAGTAAGCCTCTTCCACCATAATAAATATTTATCTTCATGTAGCTTCTCCTACCATTAATTTTTAGTTGATATTATATTTATTATATCTCTTTTTGCGATATAAAACAATTGAAATAACAAATCCGCCTGCAAGTCCGCCTCCATGAGCCCAATTGTCCACTCCCTGCGTTGAAACTCCATAGTATATCATGAGTATAACCATAAATACAGCCTGCTGTCTGCTGATGCCCTCATAAAAGCCTCTGTTTGCTATAACTATCCACACAAGTGCTCCCACCAGACCAAATATCGCCCCGGAGGCGCCTGCCGATACCGCAAAGTCATTATTATAAAGCATAACGATGTACGATAATACACTTCCACACATGCCTGACACAAGAAATATAATCAGAAGCTTCACATGCCCCATAGCCTTCTCGACTATCTGACCGACAGCGCCTAAAACCACCATATTGTTAAGTATATGCATCAATCCAAAATGCATAAACATAGAAGTGAGCAGCCTCCAATACTGACCATCCTTTATATACTCAGGGTACATGGCTCCGTGGGCAGCCATATACTGTGCATCAAGTGTGCTGCCTGATATACTCATCAGCACAAAAACTATTATATTTACCACTATTATGCCAATTGTCATATATGGTTTATCATCAAATCTTTTTATATTCTGCAAATCTGTGGAGTCTCCTTAATTTTCCTGTTAAATACTTTTTTCTTATTATAAATTTTAAGGAGCTTATTTGCAACAATTATACAAACCGGTACTTAACATCGGCAAATCTGATGATATCATTTGACTTGAGCTGCTTCTTCTGCTTGTACGCAAGCACCTCATTATTCACAAAGGTTCCATTTGTAGAGTTTAAATCCTCCAGATAAAATTCCTGGTTTTCCCTATTTATAACTGCATGAAAATGACTTATTGTATCCTTGCCTATTACCGCATCGGCCTCATCACCCTGACCAATACGCGTACAATCTTTGTCTATTATTAAATTGCAGCGGTATTCCATGCCCTCATAAAAAAGCATGCCCTGTGGGTGCTCCCTGTAATCGCTCAGACATACTGTGGGGTGTATCTGACGCGGTACAGGCTCCGATGCAGCCTCTGAGCTTGGGTGTATAAGCATGGTGTCATCTACCTTTTCACGATTTTCTTTTCGTTTTTCTTTTTTAAACCATTTTCTGTTTATGTCCGGTTTTTTAGGCTTTTCTGTCACGGATTCCGGCTTCTTTCGCTCCGGCAGCCTGATATCCAGCTGCTCCAGCAGATACACCCGAAGCTTATCGTACAGTGTAGGCTTTATCTGCTCCTTAGGCTTCTCTGCTCTGACCTGTGGCTGTGAAATCGGCGCAATCACCTCCTCCACCGGCTTTTCTGCCACCTTTTTCTGTCGCTCCTCGATTATGGCATTTCGAATATCAGCAATACTGTAATTGCCATTTATGGTTTTCTCGTATATGCCATATGCTATATGTATCGCTTCAGCATCACTGTGATCAAGCTTTGTGAGCATATACTCCATCAAATGCTGGAATGTATTGCAAATGGTTTTCATCTGTGCCGGGTATGCTGTAAAATATATTTCCTCATCCTGATTTACCCCTTTTATGTGTATTAGCTGAGGATCAAGCACCAGAGATTCTGCGCTAACAAGATGATTCTCCAAAAGCTCCATCTTGTTACAGATACTCACCACAAGCTTTTCAAGAAACTCAAGCTTTATGTCATTATACTGGCAGCGCATTTCCAAAGACTGGACTCCGGATATATCATACCAGTACTGCCCTTCATTATTCACATAACACTTCTCCATCTTCAGAAAGCCCGGAATATTGTTTTTCAGCAATATCTTTTCATCTAACGGCCTCACCTCGTCACAACGCAGCTTCATAAAGCTGCCTGTCATCTTTCTTTCATATACTATTTCATTAGAATTCATTTACTACCTCTTTCAAAACCTGATAATTATAGAAATCATCCACCAGCCACATATCAGTAGCATACTCATAAGAGCTGTCTGCTTTCATTTCGTTATACAGCACAAGT
>ERZ1023965.216-NODE-216-length-11451-cov-16.147069_pt1 | contig 11451 bp, 12 predicted proteins | sample MGYA00380428_ERZ1023965 | MGnify/ENA primary metagenome ERZ1023965 (study PRJEB33179, sample SAMN07449054) | human gut metagenome | biome: Human-gut; feature: Human associated habitat; material: Faeces | host: Homo sapiens | place: India:Kasaragod | collected...
TAGAGGTAATGATTTTCTTTTTGGTAATAATAGATTAACACCGACACAAAAATATATTTATAAGCTATCTTTCTTGGAGGAAAATCACTTAGTGTATTATCCGAAGATATTGCATGAAGATGCTGAATATTGCTTACGGGCATTATATCTTGCCAAAAGTGTTAATATTATTGATGTTCCGTGCTATTTTTATCTTCAACGAAAATCTGGTGCAATCACAAAATCATATTCTAAAAAGAATTTTGATGATTTGGTTGTAGTATTTAATGAATTAACAAAATTTGAAAATAAAGTTGCAACAGAAGATTTGAAATTCTGGAGAGCTGAAAAAGTTGTGTGCGTACTGATGTTTATGCTAGGAGCAATGGCAAAAGTAGAAAAGCAAATAGATCATTTTCTTTTTTGGGACAATTTTGATAAATATTATAAAAATATTATATCAGAAAACTTATGGAGGGGACTTTTCACTAAGCGTCTGAATCGTCATAGTATAGTAATGTGTATTCTTTATTATTTATCTCCACATATTTTGTTTAAACATATTCAAAAGAAAGGATTATGAAACAAAAATTAGTATATATTTCATCTGAGTGGATGTATGATGTGGATATGGGAATCCTCAATTATATATCTGAGGAGTACGACATTCATTGGTTCTTTATGAATAATGAACAGTCTCCTCGAGTCAAGCGAGAAGTTGTTGCTAATTATGCACGGCAATATAGCATAAAGTTGTATTGGATGAATAATAGAATAAAGCAACTTTCACCCCGTAAAATATTTTTTTATAAACAAATGGCAGAGGTGATAAATAGGATTAATCCTGATATTATTATCAAAGAAGAACAGGATTTCTATTGGTCAATAGTAAATAAAATGTTTATGAAAAAAAATGCTGTTTATATGATTCATGATGTATTGGTTCATTCTGGTACTCATAATGGAAAGATAAGACAGTTATTTACTGATTTTACTATCAAAATGAATGATTATTTTATCACATTTTCAGATAGTCAAATGCAGGTGTTGTTAAGTCGTTATGGCAATAAAAAAGTTTTTTCTACACATCTTAGTGTGAAAAACTTTGGGCAACCTACAAAGGTGAGACAGACTTTTGGAGCAACAATAAAACTATTGTTTTTTGGACGTATTGAGTATAATAAAGGTTTGGATATCTTAATAAATGGACTTGAGTCTTTTTATGAAAAGGGTATAACAAACTTCGAGTTGAGTATTTGTGGTAAAGGTTCTTATTGGAATGAGTGTGAAAAATTGATTAAGCATTCTGAAAAATATAACTTGCAAATTCGATTTATAGATAATGAAGAAATTCCAAATCTTTTTGCCAGTCATCATTTTTTGGTTTTGCCTTATCGGGATACTACACAATCTGGTCCTCTTATGATAGCTGCTAATTATGGCTTGCCGTTGATGGAGACTAATCATTCAAGCGTAAGAGAAATTTATTAGGAGTCTTCTTCTATATTGTAAGATGACATACAGATAGGATTAAAGCAGCTTTCTTCTTTAACTAAGGTCAAGTATGATAAGATGCTTACTGAATGCAAAAAGTTAAAAGACAGATTCTCAGGCAAGATGATAGCAACAGAAATTATTAATTATTTAAAACAAATATCGTAATATTTATGAGAATCGCTATTTTATATATTTGTACAGGAAAGTACAATCAGTTCTTTGAAGGATTCTACCAGTCTGCTGAAAAATATCTACTTAAAGATATTGCAATGAAAGACTATTATGTTTTTACAGATGATATGAATCTGTGCTCGAAATCTAATGTGTTCTTGAATTATAAAAAGTGCGAAGGATTTCCATGGGATTCTCTTTATCGATTTAGAACATTTCTTACTATTAAAGATAAGTTGATAGACTACGATTATATTTATTTTTTTAATAGTAATGCTTTGTTTCTACAAGACGTTGATGAATCTATTCTTCCTGATAATGGATGTGAACTAGTCAATGGAGTTTGGCCAATTCATAGACGTATTTGTACAAGCTACCATTATTATCCTTATGAAAGAAATAAGAAATCTCTTGCTTATGTTGCGCCTTTCCATAAACCATATACATATTATATGGGTGGCATACATGGTGGTACAGCTAATGCTTTCTTAGAAATGAGTGAGGTTTTGAATAGAAATATTCAAATTGATCTTGAAAATGGAATAGTAGCGAAGGTTCATGATCAATCTCATATCAATAAATATCTTCGTTCTCATTCTTGTAAGCCCTTAGGAAAAGAATATTGTAGCCCAGAAGAATGGGTGTCGGGCTTTGAGCCAAAAATGATTTTTAGAGATAAGGTTAAGATTGATCCGATAACATTTAGCAAAGGAAGAGATAAGTCTATATGGGGTAAGATAAAAGAATTAATAAATTTGAATATCTTTGCTTTGCAATGGTATCTATAAAATATAACACGAATGAAAATAGTAAAATATATTGGTGGGTTAGGTAATCAGATGTTTGATTACGCTTTTACCTATTTGTTGGGTAAGACTTTTGAGGAAACAATTTATGCTGATGTTCAATATTATAAGGACCATAAATTTCATAATGGTCTTGAATTAGAGCGTGTTTTTGACATTACTCTTAAAAGAGCGAAGGTTTGGGATATTGTAAAAATGGCATGGTATTTTCCTAATTATTATATAGATTATCATTTACGACGTTATCTTCCTAATCGTAAGAGTCAATATTATGAACCAATAGGTGGGGTATATTCACCTGAAACGCTTAAAAAAGTAAAGAATCGCTATTATTATGGATATTGGCAAGATCATAAGTATTATGATGATATTCGTGATGAACTCAGAGAGGTCTTTAGGTTTAAAATTTCTCTTAATGAGAAAAATCAGAAAATAATGAATGATTTATTAAGTTCGGATGGTTCTGTCGGTATTCATATACGACGTGGTGATTATCTAAATCATCCTGTTTATAAAGATATTTGCACATATGAATATTATGCAAAAGCTATTGCTCTTATACAAGAAAAAATAGAAAATCCAGTTTTCTACATTTTTTCTAATGATATATTATGGTGTAAGAACAATATTGAAAAACTAATTTCAGGCTGCAAGGTCGTATATGTGGATTGGAATAAAGGAGAGGATAGTTATTGCGATATGCAGTTGTTGATGGCCTGTAAAACATTGATTATAGCTAACTCTTCTTTCAGTTGGTGGGCTGCATATCTGAATGCACGTAATCCATGGGTTATAGCTCCTAAGAAATGGAAAAACAAACGAGAAACATTTAGCTATCAACTTGAAGATTGGACAAAAATTTAATTTATACAGTTTGATATGAATTTAGCAACAATAGATAAATGTACAGGTTGTAGTGCTTGTGCAAATGCTTGTTCTCATGATGCCATTACGATGGAACCTGATTCGGAAGGCTTTTTAAGACCAATGATTGATGAAAAAAAATGTATTGAATGTCACCTTTGTGAGAAATCTTGTCCAATAGTTTCTCCGAATACTAATATAAATACAGACAATCCAAGGGCTTACGCTATGTGGAGTCTACTTGATAGGACTATCAGTAGTTCGGGAGGTGCATTTTCTGCTTTTGCTCGTATGATACTGAATAATGGCGGTATTGTTTTTGGAGCCGCTTTTGATGAGCAGTTTGTGTGTCACCATATAAGGGTAGAACATCTTGATGGCTTAAAATCTTTGCGAGGATCTAAGTATGTACAAAGTTCAATAGGAACAATCTTTCGTGAGGTTAAAAAAGATTTGAATAAGGGGAAATACGTGTTGTTTTGCGGAACACCTTGTCAGATTGCAGGTTTAAAGTCGTTTTTGCGTAAAGATAATGAGAAATTACTTCTATTAGATTTGGCTTGTCATGGAGTTCCGTCGAATGGCATATTCCAAGCATATTTACAAAAAATTTCGACCCGCTTTGTGGGTACTCTTGAAGGTTTTGAATTTCGACGGAGAGATGGATGGGGCTTTGCCCCATCCATCTCTCTTGGAGGTAAATTCTCTCCTATATATGGAACAGATGCACTTTATATGAGTGCTTTTGATAGAAATGCCATATTCAGGAAGTCATGTTATTCCTGTCCTTTTGCCTGCCTACCTCGTTTAGGCGATTGTAGTTTGGCTGATTTTTGGGGTATAGGCAGACATGGGAAGAAGTTTGAACATAGCGTGACCAAAGGTGTGTCTTTGGTGTTGTCGAATAATGAAAAAGGCCAAAGTTTTATAGATAAACTAACTGACGTTTTTATTGAAGAGCGCAATTTAAATGAAGCTTTGGTTGAAAATCATAATATAAGCCATTCTTCGATATTGTACCCTATGCGTAATGAAGTTGTAAAGGCATTCTTAAATAAGAATCTATCTCTTGATGATATTGAAAAACAGTATCATTTAATAGACAAAAGTTTGAAGTCAAAAGTGAAAGAGTATGCATCAAAATATCATGTATTTGATATGGTTAAGTATATTTATAACATTTGGAAAGCAAAATAATGAAAGTAGGTATATTATCAATGCAGGAGGTAAAGAACTATGGTTCTTTCCTCCAGGCATTCTCGTTGAAAAGTAATATTGAGGCTTTAGGGCATCAGTGTGATTTCGTGAACATTGTACCTGGTGAACAGCTTGGCGATTATAAGATTAGTAAATTCCATAAGATTCACCTGCTGGTTGAAAGATTATGGGGAATGGATTTTGTAAAACGCTTTAAGTACATCTATCAGTTTCAAAGTCGCTTTTCTAAAGAGTTCTTGCCGGAATTGGGAGTAAAGAAAGGTATTACAATTGAGCATTTTGATACCATAGTCATTGGTAGTGATGAGGTGTTTAATTGTGCCCAAAAAACTTGGTTTGGTTTTTCTACGCAGTTATTTGGAGAAGGTTTGAATGCCAATAAGGTGATAACCTATGCTGCCTCTTTTGGTGCTACTACTGTGCCTAAGTTGGAAAAACTAGGTATCAAGGATGTTGTGTCTCGTCTCTTGAAAAATATAGATAAGATTTCTGTTAGAGATGCGAATAGCGTGAAAGTTGTGGAGGAGTTGACTGGTAGCATTCCAGACAAGAATGTGGATCCTGTTCTTATCTATGACTATACTAAGCATATGCCTGCATCTGTGAATTTGAAAGATTACATGATAGTCTATACTTACCCTGGGCGTATTACTAATAAAAATGAAATTAATGCTATTAGAGCTTATGCTACGAATAAAGGCTTAAAACTGGTAAGTATTGGTCATTATTTTCCATGGTGTGATATGACTATAGTTCCACATCCTTTTGAGGTGTTGGCTTATTTCAAACACGCTACATGTATTGTAACAGACACATTCCATGGTTCTGTATTTTCAATCAAATTCAACAAGCAATTCTGTACAATTGTTCGTGGTATGAATAGTAATAAGCTTACTCATCTTTTAGAACAATTTGGCTTAGAAGGCAGAATTGCTAATGATGTAAGTAAACTTCCTGGTATTATGGATACTAGTATCAATTATGGACCTGTTAATATAAAGATAGCTGAGGAAAAGAAACGTTCTATTGCTTATCTTAAAGAAAATTTATAAAGAACAAATACGTATTTTAAATGCAACCAAAGAAAATCATTCCGGGTTTTGATGTCATGAAATTTATTATGGCATTCTTAATCGTGGATATTCATGTTCAAGGTTACCTCATTATCCCCCCCCCATTTTTCAAAATTATGTAATTGATCCTATTGAAAGTCTGGCAGTTCCGACATTCTTCGTGATTTCTTCTTTCTTGTTTTTTAGGAAAGCAAGATACGAAGAATGCCAGATGAACCTAGTTTTGCATTTTATGAAACGACTTTGTATTTTATACCTATTTGGGTGTGTGATATGGAGTCCGATTATATATTTGCAGAAGGAGTATTTCCATCCGTTTACAATATGGTACCTCTTTATATAATAAGAGATTTCTTCTTCGGAAATATGTTTGATGCAAGTTGGTTCTTAGGGGCATTGCTTGTCGGAGTTCCTATGGTCTGGGGATTAAGCCGATTGTTCATGAAAGACGTTTTGGTAATACTTTTGCCATTGCTGGTGTATTTGTTTTTATACTATGTTAAAGAGTTACCTTCAGAATGGACAGTCCTTTATAATTGGTATAATGATTTCAAATCGCCTAATTTATCGTTTCCTGGCGGTTTGCTTTGGATAACATTAGGATATGTAATGGCCAATAAATCTATAATAACTTGGATGGAGAAGGTAAGAAATGGTGTTGCATGGGTGGCTGTACTACTATTCTTAATTTTATCTTTCTTTATTCCTATTGTGCCAAAAATTCTTTGTATTGTTGCTTTGTTTGTTGCGGCCTATACATGGCAGCTACCAGAGCACCCTCAGTTATATCGTAGATTCAGAACCTATAGTATACTTTTCTATGTGATTCATGATTGCTTTAAGAAGATTCCGAAACAATTATTTGGTTGGGAAAATGGCCCTCTTTTGTTTGTTGTGACCATAGCTTTCTGTTTCTTGGCATCGGAGTTTATCATACGAATGAAAGATGTAAAAGGATTTGGATGGCTAAAGTATGCGTATTAAAAATGTATTGTTAAATGAAATTAATACTTGTAGATAAAATATTATCAACGGAAAAGTTTTCCGTACATCAGATATTTGAAACAAAGGGTAAGGTTTATACTTACCTCAATCCTGTATCTTATCTTACAGCTCTGGATAATAAGGAGCTGTTTGGTAAGATGGATGGTATATTTGCCGATGGTGGCTTGCTGGTGAAAGCCATCAAATTGGTTTATGGCAAGTTGGTGACTCGTAGAAGTTTTGATATGACTTCGATGGCACCGGAGTTGTTCTCGTATGCAGAGGAGCATGGAAAGACCATCTATATTGTGGCTTCTAAGCAGGAGCAGGTGGAGAAGGCTGTGGAGATATTCCGTGAGCGGTATCCAAAGGTGAAGTTTGCAGGTTATCGTAATGGTTACTTTGCTTCAGAACAGGAAATGGATGAGGAGGCAAAGCATATCGTTAAGCTGAATTCAGATTTCTTGATAGTTGGTATGGGAGCTTTGATGCAAGAGAAGTTCCTGCTAAAGGTGAAGAATGCCGGTTATCAGGGTATCGGGTTTACCTGTGGTGGATTTATCCATCAGACTTCCAAGAATGAGATAGATTATTATCCGGCCTGGGTGGATAAAACGAATCTTCGCTTTGTTTATCGAATGTGGAAGGAACCGCATACCCGTAAGCGTTATGTGATGGCAGGCTTGCTGTTTCCTGCAAGATTTATTGCAGAAAAAATCTTCGGATAGTCTTGTACAGCCAGTGAATGGGAGTGAAGACTACCGATATAGGAAGTAATATAATGAATAGGAGCGTCGGTATTATATGACCGATGGCTCTTTGTAATTTATCTTTCATGCGTGCAAAAGTACAACTTTATGTTGAAACAACAAAAGATTTTCTTTGATTTCTTGCGATTCAGTATTGGTTCTGCCAAGGAAATACCTGGTTCTTTGAAGGAGGTGGATTGGAAGGAGCTATATGCTATTGCCAAGAAGCAATGCCTGGTGGGTGTTCTCTCTGATGGTATCAAGAAACTTCCTGCGGAACATGTGAGGATAAAAAGGAGCTGCTCCAATAGATGGCGGACCATCAAAGATCTTTGCCAGTTTTTGTGGGATGGGACCGCCAGGGGAAGGAAGTCTATAGTTTAAAATCTACAGTATACATTACAGTATACATTATAGTTTACGATTTTCAATTAATATAATATGGTTTACAAGTTGCTATTAACTGTAAACCATTAACTATTATTGGTTTATGGCAAAAAAAGTTTTTGTAAGCGGGTGTTATGACCTGCTGCATTCCGGTCATGTGGAGTTTTTCCAGCAGGCATCACGGTATGGTGACCTGTATGTGGGTATCGGATCGGATGCTACTTATCTGGAGTATAAGCATCGCAAGCCTATGTTCCCGCAGGAGGAAAGGCTATTCATGGTCAAGAATATCAAGGCGGTGAAGGAGGCGTATATCAATGAGGGAAGCGGAGTCATCGATTTCCTGCCTACTCTTGATAAGGTGAAACCGGATGTGTTTGTGGTGAACGCTGAAGGTGGGTCTGATGAGAAACGTAGGATCTGTAAGGAAAGAGGCATCGAATATGTCGAACTCCAGCGCACTCCTCATGCAGGATTGAAGGCTCGGTCTTCTTCTGACTTGAAGAAGGCGTTATCGAATGTATCTGATAATTCGGCACAGGAGGCGGGGATTCCTACCCGTCTGGATCTGGCTGGTACTTGGATTGATCAGCCTTATGTAAGCATGTATCATCCGGGATGGGCGATTACCATCTCGCTGGAACCGACCTTTGAGGTGCGCGACCGCTGTGGTCTGTCTACCTCTACCCGTAAGATGATTCAGAAAATATGGCCGGTGAAGTTGCCGAAGATGGATCCGGAGATGCTCGCCCGACTGGTATTCTGCTTCGAGAACAATCCGGAGCGTCATGACGGTATCATCTCGGGTGCCCAGGATTCTATCGGTATCTGTGTGCCCGGTCTGGTGCGTCATTATTATGACAACAACTTCTGGCCGGAGAAGATTGAGAGTACGCAGGATGAGATGACCCTCCGATTCCTGGAAGACCACCTGGTGATGATTCCGATGGAACCGAGAAGACCGGGATGCAGTGTGGTGGAAGGTAAGGATATCACGCCTGAGAAGGTGAAGGCGCTGGCTGATGCTGCTGATGCCTGCTGGAAGGCGATTTTGGCGCACGACCTCGATGCCTTTGCTACAGCATACAGGGCATCTTTCGAGGCCCAGATTGCGATGTTCCCGGGGATGGTGAATCCGTCTATCAACGGTGTGATAGAACCGGAGGCAAGTGTGCAGCCGATGATTGACCGCTATAGCAACATGGAGGAGGTTCTGGCATGGAAGATGCCGGGAGCTGGCGGCGGTGGTTATCTGGCACTGGTAGTAAAGGACAGTCTTAAATTTGCAGAGAATCATGACGAAGCCATCCATCTTCAGATACGAAGGACATAACTATCTGGTGCCTTTCCTCATCATCAGCAGTCTCTTCTTCATGTGGGGCTTTGCCCATGGCATCCTGGAGGTGCTGAATCCGCATTTCCAGGAGTCGTTCCATATCAGCAAGACGATGTCGGCCCTGACGCAGGCTGCTGTCTATGGTGCCTACTTCCTGATGGCGCTGCCTGCCGGATGGATTATCCGGAAGTGGGGCTACAGGAGGGGAGTGATAACAGGTCTGGTGCTCTTCGGTATCGGTGCTCTGATGTTCATACCGGGAAGCAGGATCAACAGTTTCTACTTCTTCGTTCTGTCGCTGTTTGTGATAGGATGCGGACTGACCTGTCTGGAAACGAGTGCGAATCCTTATACAACGGTACTGGGACATCCTGACAAGGCGGAGAGTAGAATCAACCTGTCGCAGTCGCTCAATGGTATCGGCTGGATTGTAGGACCGCTGGTTGGCGGACAACTTCTGTTCTCGGGTGTCAACATCGCCATTCCTTATGCCCTGGTGGGTATCTTCGTGCTTGCTGTGGCGCAGGTTCTGTCAAGAATTACATTGCCAGACCCAAGGAGAGCGCATGAGGCGGATACGAACGAGATGGTGGAGGAGAAGCCGATGCGAGTGGTGGCATTCGGTTTCGGTATGCTGACCTTGTTTCTTTATGTGGCTGCCCAGACGGGTGTGAACAGCTTCTTCATCAACTATGCTGAGGAGAGTATTCATATTGAGAAGCAGACTGCCAGTCTGTATCTCGCCTTTGGCGGAATGGGTCTGTTCTTTATCGGCAGGTTGGCTGGTGGTGTCATCATGAATTATATCCAGCCAAGGCTGGTGCTGCTGGCCTGTGCCATCCTCACCTTCGTTGCCACATTGATCGTGGTGGTATGTAGCGGAACCTTATCGCTCATTGCGTTCTTCGCCCTGTATCTGGGAGAGAGCATCATGTTTCCGACGATATTCTCGCTGGCATTGAGGGATGCGGGTACAAAGACCAAGCTTGCTTCTTCGTTGCTTATCATGACGATAGTGGGTGGAGCGGTTGCTCCAGTAATCATGGGGTATATTGCGGATACTACGGGCAGTATGGCGATTGCCTTTCTCATACCGCTGGTATGTTATGGGGTGATTGGAGGGTATGCACTTTTGAAACCCTCTGCCTCCCTTTAGCCAAAAGGAGGTTTTTTCGAAAACCTACCTTCAATGGTCTTTACGACCCCTTCGGTTCCCCTTGTAGGGGACTGAAACCTTCCTTACCGTTAAGGAAGGCTCCACCTTTCTCACCAAGCCTCTCTTCAATAGTCTTTACGCCCCCTTCGGTTCCCCCAGTTCTGGGGGACAGAAACCTCAGGGACGAGAGGATGTAACCGCCCTACAGTGCTGTATTTGCCCCACCTGTCCCTCCCCTGCGGGAGGGTCCTTAACCCACTCCCAAGCCCTCGCCCTTTCCAAAAGGGCAAGGGATGTAACCGCCCTCCGGTGCTCAGAACCGCTACGCTTTATGGTTGTCGGACCATCAAAGGTCTGCGCCATGTTGTGCGGGATGGGACCGCCTGGGGAAAGGTGGATAGGATTATTGAAGTGCTGGTTTGGTGGTAATTTGCTGATAACTTGCAGATTTTTGGCATTTTCCTTGGTGGTTTCGCTGAAAATGCATAATTTTGCAACATAATATTAATCATTTAAAATGAAAGGTTATGGCATTAGAGATAAGAAGTATTCCTGTTCTTACAGGTGAGACTGCCGAACGATTTGTTCGTGAGGCAGAGGAGAATGAACGTAATCCGCAAAGAAAGGCTTTGCGAATGTCATTTGCTGATGTGGAGAAAATATTGGTTCGTTCAACTGCTAATTTGAAAGCGCATGGAGGAAAGAGTCCTTTTGCAAAGTAATTGCTCGCTTTATCGTGTTACGACAAAAAATGAGCTTGATTCTTTCTGTTGTGGCGATGAAGACCTTGATGATTTCTTTCATCAAGAGGCTTGTCTCTATGATGGGCAATCATATTCCAGAAGATGAGCACTTGGAGTCAAGGATGATGTATCTTGATCTGTTGGGATATATAAGATAAATATTAGTCAGGATAAATGATTATATCCCCAACCTTATGCGGGACATAAGATTGGGGAGAGAAAATGAAAGTATGAGAAGAGTACGGGGAATTATATGTGGAAGTCGATTTTCTTCAGCCATTCCTTGACATTAAAGCTAGGACAGCTCTTGCGAACACCAGGGAGATCTCTATGACCCAGAATCTCGGCTTCAGGATAGTCGGTACAGAGACTCTTCAGAAGCTCTCGCATCGCAGCCTTCTGCGCTGGCGTGCGGGTGTCGGCAGGACGGGCATCGGCATCCAGACCACCCTCGTAACAGATGCCGATGCTGTGGGCATTGTAATGAC
>ERZ1023965.219-NODE-219-length-11198-cov-13.825900_pt1 | contig 11198 bp, 9 predicted proteins | sample MGYA00380428_ERZ1023965 | MGnify/ENA primary metagenome ERZ1023965 (study PRJEB33179, sample SAMN07449054) | human gut metagenome | biome: Human-gut; feature: Human associated habitat; material: Faeces | host: Homo sapiens | place: India:Kasaragod | collected...
GTTGTAGGCTCTACTGTTGTAGGCTCTGCTACTGTTGTAGGCTCTGCATCAGTAACGATGTCAACCTTACCCTTTGCACCCTGCTTTGTAGCATAGTTAAAGTTTGAAAGGTCAAGTGTAAGAACGATGTCATAACCGTCTTCGTAACCAGCTGCATCTGTATCAATGATCATGTTCTGACCGTTGTATGTAAGGTCAAACCACTCATTGAGAGGAGCTGTGCCCTGCTCAGGAAGGCCCCAGTTATCTGCCCATGAACCGTTGGCAGCAAACTTGAACTGATAGTTCTCATAAGCGTCAAGGCTCTCAAACTTAATCTGGTAAACCTTTGAACCCTCAGATGTTTCTGTCATGTAGTTAGCTTCAGCATCTACCTTCCAGTCCTTACCGTTGAGCCATGCATCTTCACCGTTACCAACGACTGTAATGTGGTCAACAACAAGTTCTTTCGGAATTACAACACCTTCACCTGTTGCAGTGATTTCATTTGTTGTAGGGTTGTAAGTTACTGTTACATCACATTCCTTTGTTACATTGAATGTGAAGTTGTCATTGCCGGTATCGCCTACACCAATCCACTCTGTATCGTTTTTAACGATCTTGAACTGGTAGCCGTTGCCGACTGCTACGTTGGTAAATACTTTTTCGTAGTTACCATCGCCGTTTTCTGTCATTACATTATCTCCGCAAGTTGCTTCAGTCTCAGCCCACTTGTAACCTGTGAGTTCTTCAGAACCGGATACGAAATATGAATCGCCGGCAGCAGAAACGCTCACTACAGTTGCAACGAGTGATGTCACAACAAGCATCATAGACAGTAAAAGGCTAAGTGCTTTTTTGAACATTTTCTTTTCCTCCTTATGTGATAATGCTTCTATAAGCAGTTTAATTATACAACAACCAACCACCAAAAGTCAATGCTAAAAACTCTTGGTGGCTGATTATTTGACAAAATATTGTTTTTTTGTAGGAATGCACAAATAAAATATCATTTATTTGTTATTTGTAACCATTCACATTGTGAGATTGCCAGTTCCAGCTGTCACGACACATATCCTCAAGATTTTTCTCGGCAATCCATCCGAGTATTTTCTTGGCTTTTGTTGCGTCGGCAAAGCATTCTGCAATGTCGCCTGCTCGGCGTGGCTTTATAACATAAGGAATTTCAATCGAATTTGCCTTTTCAAAAGCCTTTACAATATCAAGAACGCTGTAGCCCACACCTGTTCCGAGATTAAAAATCTCGGTTCCCTTGTGCTCTGCGGAATATTCAATAGCCTTTACATGACCTTTTGCAAGGTCAACAACATGGATATAGTCACGCACACCCGTGCCGTCATGCGTAGGATAATCGTTGCCGAAAACACCGAGACACTTGAGTCTGCCGGCGGCAACCTGTGTTATGTACGGCATAAGATTGTTCGGGATTCCGTTAGGATCTTCACCGATTCTGCCGCTTTCGTGAGCGCCGATTGGGTTAAAGTAACGAAGAAGAACAACAGACATATCGGGATTTGCGTTTGCGGTGTCTGTGAGAATTTGTTCCATCATAAACTTTGTCCAGCCATACGGATTTGTAGGAGAACCCTTTGGCATTGTTTCAACAAGCGGAACAGTTTCCGGAGTACCGTAAACCGTGGCACTTGAGCTGAAAATAAAGTTATTTACGCCGTGTTTTTTCATCACTTCAAGCAATGTAAGCGTTGAATCAATGTTGTTACGGTAATATTCAACAGGCTTCTCACAGCTTTCGCCTACTGCTTTAAGACCTGCAAAGTGAATTACCGCATCAATCTTATTCTCCGAAAAAATCTTTTCAACGGCATCTCTGTCACATACATCGGCCTCATAGAGCGGAATTTTTCTGCCTGTCAGCTCTTCAACTCTTTCAACCGCTACGGGACAGCTGTTTGAAAAATTATCTGCAATTACAACATCGTGACCTGCGTTGATGAGTTCAACACAAGTGTGCGAGCCGATATATCCGGCGCCGCCTGCAAGCAAAACATTCATTTTAAAATTCCTTTCTTAACAATCAGCATTTTTCAGGCTCGGGATAGTCAACACCAAAGGTTTCGGCTGTAACCTTTGCCATAATCTGAGGATCAAGAGGCTTGTCGGAATAGTCTGTGTCACACTCTGCGATTTCATTGACAACATCCATACCCTCAATCACCTTGCCGAATGCGGCATACTGACCGTCAAGGTGCGGAGCGTTCCTGTGCATAATGAAGAACTGCGAGCCTGCTGAATCGGGCATCATTGAACGAGCCATTGAGAGAACACCCTCTGTATGCTTGAGATTGTTTTCAAAGCCGTTCACGGCAAATTCGCCCTTGATTGAATATCCGGGACCGCCCATACCCGTGCCTTCGGGGCAACCGCCCTGAATCATGAAACCGTAGATTACACGGTGAAATGTAAGACCGTCATAGTAACCCTTGTTTACAAGGCTGAGAAAATTATTTACAGTATTCGGAGCAATTTTGGGATAAAGCTCCGCCTTGATTGTTTTTCCGTTTTCCATTTCAAAAGTAACAATAGGATTGCTCATTTTAAATCGTCCTTTCGGTTTATTAACACTATTTTAGTATATTATTGATAAAATAGCAAGTGTTTTAGTGATTATTTGCGAATAAATCAGCCTTTTTCAATACTCATTGTAGCAAAAGCATTGAGGTCTGTTCCTGCAATATTTCCGCTGAGAAACTCGTAATATCCCTGTGAACCGACCATGGCGGCATTGTCACCGCAAAGAGATTTTTCGGGCATATACATTTCCCAATCACGCTTTTTACACTCTTCGGCAAGGGTTCTTCTGAGAAGTGAATTTGCCGAAACACCGCCTGCGATTACAAGCTTTTTCTGTCCCAAGTCTTCAGCCGCCTTGATAAAGTTTGTAACAAGGCAATCGACAACGGCATAGCGGAATGATGCACAGACATCGGCTTTGTTGAGTTCAACACCCTTTTGTGCCGAATTGTGGATGAGGTTGATTACGGCTGTTTTAAGTCCCGAAAAGCTGAAATCATACGGCGCATCGTGAACTGCGGGACGAGGAAGCTTGAATGCAAACGGATTGCCGTTTTCCGCAACTCTGTCCATTTCAATTCCGCCCGGATACGGCATTCCCATTGTCCTTGCGGCTTTGTCAAAAGCCTCGCCTGCGGCATCATCACGGGTTTTGCCGATAATTTTCATCTTTGTGTAGTCCTCAACCATAACAATATGGCTGTGACCGCCTGACACAACAAGACAGAGAAACGGCGGTTTTAATTCTTTATTTGAAATATAATTTGAAGCAATGTGTGAACGCAGATGGTGAACAGGAACAAGCGGGATTCCTGTTGCAAGTGAAAGTCCTTTTGCAAAATTCACTCCCACAAGCAACGCTCCGATAAGTCCGGGGGCATATGTAACACCGATTGCGTCAATATCGGAAAGCCTGCAGTCTGCATCTTCAAGAGCCTGTCTTACAACAGGAACAATTGCCTCTGCGTGACGGCGTGATGCGATTTCGGGAACAACACCGCCGTAAAGCTTGTGTTCCTCAACCTGAGATGCAACCACCGAGGAGATTATGTTTCTGCCGTCCTCAACAACCGCTGCCGCAGTTTCGTCACAGGACGATTCTATTGCGAGTATCTTCATAATTTTCCTTTCACTACGAAACATTTATGACGAAGTTCCGTAATATCGTTAATATAATGTTTTATTACATATATATGTCAAAAACAGCGTGTCATTAAAACAGCGTTTTCGGTTGGAGAGGAGTAGTAATTTTTCCTCTCGCCCACCTTGATAAATCCGAATTTTTCATAGAGAGAACGGGCATTCCCGTTACTTTCACGAACCTCAAGAGTGAGAAAGCAAAGGTTATTTTTCTTGGCATAGGTCACAAGCGTTTCAACAAGCGCCGAACCTATTCCCCGATTTCTGTGTGTACCGTCAACGGCAACATTGAAAATGTAACCCTCGTCAACAACAACGCTCATTCCTATATAGCCGACTACGGCGTTATCTTCCGTTGCGGTAAAAAACAGCGAGGTTTCGTTGTTCAGTTCTTCTTCAAGGCTGTTAAACGACCACGGATGCGAAAAACACCGCTGTTCAAGCTGTGCAACCGCCTCAAGCTGATTTTCGGTCATTCTGTCAATTTTCATACGCTTTTAATATTTCCTTTACAGAATTAACAATTTCATCACGGCAATGTCTGTACACCTCAATGTCGCCGCCGTAGGGATCGCTTATACCGAGCACGGCGATTTTTTCGGGCTGTACAAGAAAAAACTGCATCAACATTTTTGCGTGACTTTGCAACATACAGTAAAATTTTTCGTATTTTTCAATGCCGGCATCAGCCACGGCTGTTGAAGCTTTGCCCGAAAGGTCAATTCCGATTTCCTTACAGACAATCACGGAATTTTCCGACACGGGAAGTCCCGTTGAGGTTGCAATGCCAAAGCTTTCCGCCCTGACGCGAACACCGTTTTTCTCTGCCATATCATTAAAAATTGCCTCTGCCATAGAACTGCGACAGGTGTTGCCCGTGCATACAAAGGCAATCGTTCTGTTATCCTTTTGCATCATACCAAGTCCTTCCGATTGCGGCATCGGCTGTGAGCGGAACGCTCATTTTAACTGCGTTTTCCATTTCTTCCTGAACGATGAGTGCAACTCTCATGCTCTCATCCTGCGGAGCTTCGACAATAAGTTCGTCGTGAACCTGCAACACAAGCCTTGCACGGAGATTTTCGGCTTTCATTCGCTCGTCAACCTTAATCATTGCAATTTTGATAATGTCTGCGGCTGTGCCTTGAATAGGCATATTTCTTGCAACTCTTTCACCGAATGCACGGATCATATGCTTGCTCGAGGTGAGTTCGGGAAGATTTCTTCTTCTGCCGAACATCGTTTCGACATAGCCGTCAGCGTTCGCTTTTTCAACAACATTTTTCATATAGCTGTCAACACCGCTGTAATGGGCAAGATAGCTTTCAATGTAGTGCTTTGCCTCTTTATTTGAAACACCGATATCCTTTGCAAGTGAAAATGCGCCGATTCCGTAAACAATACCGAAGTTAACAGCCTTTGCACGGCTTCTCATAATCGGAGTTACCATATCAAGCGGCATATTGAACACCTGTGACGCTGTGATTGCGTGGATATCTTCGTTATCCTTGAACGCTTTAATCATATTTTTGTCACCCGAAATATGGGCAAGCACACGGAGTTCAATCTGCGAATAGTCGGCGTCAACAAGCGCCCAGCCCTCTCTTGCACAGAAAAACTTTCTCATCTCTCTGCCAAGCTCGGTTCTTACGGGGATATTCTGGAGATTCGGCTCTGTTGAGCTGATTCTGCCTGTTCTTGTTTCGGTCTGATTGAAATTTGAATGGATTCTGCCGTCATCTGCAATGACCTTTAAAAGTCCCTCGCAGTAGGTTGAATTCAGCTTTGAGAGCGTTCTGTATCTCAGCACCATTTCAACAACGGGATGTTCATACCTCAGGCTTTCAAGCACCTCTGCATTTGTGCTGTAACCGCTCTTCGTTTTCTTTTTGCAAGGAAGTCCGAGGTTTTCAAATAAAACTACGCCAAGCTGTTTTGGAGAATTGATGTTAAACTCACAGCCCGCACTTTCGTAAATTGCGGTTTCAAGCTCCTTAATCTGTGCAGAAAGCATTTCGCCGTAGCTTTCAATGCCCTGTCGGTCAACACAGACACCGATATTTTCCATTCTTGCAAGCACCTTTGCAAGCGGAATTTCAATTTCACTCAACAACTTTTCCTGACCGTGAGCCTTGATTTTATCTCCGAGTTTTTCGCACAATTCTGCGTAACAGGCAAATGCCTCGTATTTTTCATTCTGCTCATCAGCGCAGACAGGCAGAGCGATTTCGTAAGAGGCACAAAGATTTTTGTCCGAATAATCCTTTGACGACGGTTCAATCAGATATGCCGCAAGCTCAATATCAAACACAATATTTTCAACATCAATATTTCTCTCATCGGCATAAGCGTAGAGCGTTTTGGTGTTTCTTGTGTACTTTTGAAGTTCACTGTCGGCAATAAACTTAACAAAAAGTTCTTCGTCCGTGCTTATATACACCTTGCCGTCAAAAAGTACGGCAAAGGATTTTAATTCTTTATTCTCTGTTTCAAAGTTGAGATAGAGCTTTTTCTCTGACTTAACATTTTTTAAAAGTTCATTTTCGTCAAAATCAGACACAACCTCAAGCGAATTTTTCTCAACCTTTTCGGGCTTTGCATTTTTGTCAGCCTTGATGCCGTATTTTTCTATTAAAGAAAACAGTTCAAGTTTTGCCATAAATCCGGCACATTCATCGGCATCTTTCATATCTACAACATAATTTTCGACATTTGTGTCAACAGGAGCGTTACAGTTTATTTCACCGAGCATACGGCTGAGAATTGCATTTTCCTTTGACGCAGTCAGCTTTTTACGCACACCGTCCTTGATTTCAAGTTCATTAAGATGGTCATATATATACTCAACCGTGTGATATCTCTGAATAAGGTCGCCTGCACCCTTTGGACCTATTCCCGCAACTCCGGGAATATTATCCGAAGTATCGCCCTGAATCGCCTTGATTTCTATAAGCTCCTTTGGAGTTACACCGTAAGTTTCAAGAATCTTTTCGGGGGTATAAAGTATATCCTGTTTGTTTGAGCAAAGATGAACGCTTGTTTTGTCCGACACAAGCTGAAGGCTGTCACGATCACCTGTTGCAATAACGCACTCGTTTCCGTTTTCTTCACAAGCCTTGGCGAGCGTACCGAGAATATCGTCAGCCTCAAAGCCCTCACAGGTAACAAGCCTGTAGCCTAAAAGGGTAAGAAGCTTTTTCAGCGGTTCCATTTGTGACGCAAGCTCCTCCGGCATACCTTTTCGTGTTGCCTTGTAGCCTGCATAGGCCTTGTGTCTGAAGGTCGGTGTTTTCAGGTCAAAGGCAATCGCCACGGCATCGGGATTTTCTTCATTTTTAATTTTGTACAGCATTGTAAGAAATCCGTAAATTGCGTTTGTAAACTGACCGTCCTTTGTAGTAAGCGGTCTTATTCCGTAAAACGCACGGTTTACAATACTATTTCCGTCAACAGCAAGTAATCTCATAATTTATACATCACATTCTCAATTTTTCCGTCTTTAATGTAAATTCTCGGAACACGCTTTCCGACAAGGCAGACGGTTTCGTAGTTTATAGTTCCTGTATTTTCGGCAAGTGAATCTGCAGTAGGCTCACCGTTTTCGCCTGTACCGAATACGACAACCTCGTCACCTGTCTTGACATCTTCAATATCGGTAACATCAAGCATTGTCTGATCCATACATATTCTGCCCACAATTTTCGCTTTCTTTCCGTTTACCATCATATAGCCGTCTTTTGCATTCTGTCTGATGAATCCGTCAGCATATCCGATAGGAACGGTTGCAATTTTCATCTTTCTGTCGGCTGTAAAAGTTCTGCCGTAGGAAATTGTTGCACCCTTTTGAACCTCTTTTACAAAAGCGACAACTGTTTTAAGAGTCATTGCAGGAACAAGGTCAAGTCTGTCGGCAAGCTTTGATGACGGAGCAAGTCCGTAGAGGATAATACCTGCTCTTACCATATCGCAACAGGTTTCGGGGTAATCTTCAATTGCACCGCTGTTTGAGCAATGAACAACGCTGATATCAACGCCTCGCTTTTTAAGGCTGTCACGCACATGAATAAAGTTTTCATACTGCTTGTTTGTGAACTCTCTGCCCTCGGCATCTTCATCAGACACACAAAAATGAGTAAAAAGCCCCTCAACCTCAAGATTTGGCAGGCAACAAGCCTCGCAAATTTCTTCAATAGAATATTCATCCCGTGGAAATTCCTGACACATAAAGCCGATTCTTGACATTCCCGAGTCAACCTTGATGTGCATTTTGCAGATACAATCCTCTTCAACACATTTTTCGGAAAGCTCCTTTGCATACTCAAGTGAAAAAACAGCCTGAGAAATATCATATTCAGCAAGATTTTCAGCCTCTGAAACGGGAGTGTAGCCAAGAATCACAATAGGGAGTTTTGAACCGCTTTTTCTGATTTCTATACCCTCGTCAATATTTGAAACAGCAAAAAAATTTGCTCCGAGTTTTTCATAAATCTGTGAAAGCTCAACTGCACCGTGGCCGTAGCCGTCAGCCTTTATAACACAACAGACCTTTGTATCGTCTGCAACCTTATTTCTTATTACATTATAGTTATGCTCAATTGCATTAAGTGAAATTTCAGCCCAAGTTCTTTTTACCATATTCATTTCTATCTCTCCACATACCTTTTACAGTCAATTTGCAATCAATGTAATTATAATACTTTTGATTCTTCAAATCAACACAAAATCCCCCTTTAAATGCATATAAAAGTTATTTTATTCGTAATTATGTGCAAAATGTTACTCCTGAATTTTTGCAAATGCACAAATCGTCTGCATAAAAGTCCTAAATACTGCAATTCACTTGATTTATTTATTCATTTTTGGTAGAATTAAAAGGTATTTGATTTATAAATTTAATTTCAGGAGGGGCATAATGACAACAAACAACATAATAGTTCTTTGTGCATTTATAGCTTATATGATTATTATGATCGTAATAGGCTTTGTTTGCTCAAAGGGCAACAAGAACAATGAGGACTACTTTCTCGGTGGCAGAAACCTCGGCAGTTGGACAGCCGCAATGTCAGCACAGGCATCTGATATGAGCGGTTGGCTTTTGATGGGACTTCCGGGCGCCGTATACCTTGCCGGCACAGGCGAGGCATGGATTGCCGTAGGACTTCTTATCGGCACAATTCTCAACTGGTACATTGTTTCGGCAAGACTTCGTAAATACACAATTGTGGCAGGCAACTCGCTCACTATTCCGAGCTTTTTCAAAAATCGCTACCGTGACCATAAAAACATAATCAAGATTGTTTCGGCGTCAATCATAGCAGTCTTCTTTACGGTTTACACAGCGTCGGCATTCAGTTCGGGTGCAAAGCTTTTTGCAACGCTCTTCTCGGACAGCGCAAGCGGTGACGAAAACTACAATCGGGTTTATGTTATCGGTCTTATCGTTGCCGCAGTAGTAATTCTTGTATATACATTCATGGGCGGTTTCAAGGCAGTTTGTACAACCGACCTCATTCAGGGACTTATGATGATTGTTGCAATCCTTACCGTTCCGGTGCTTGCATATGCAATTCTCACATTTGACACAAGCTTCAGTTCTGCGCTTGCCGCAAAAGGTGTTGAACAGCCTGCTCAGTTCCTTAACTTCTTTGTAAACGGTGACGGAACGCCTGTTTCGGCTGTTTCGATTATTTCAAACCTTGCGTGGGGACTCGGTTACTTCGGTATGCCGCATATTCTCGTCAGATTCATGGCTGTAAAGAGCAATGAAGAAATCAAGAAGTCAAGAAAAATTGCTGTTGTTTGGGTAATTATTTCACTTACTGCGTCATGCCTTATCGGTCTTATCGCAAGAGGCTACCTTACAGCACAGCTTGACGATGCAACAAGCGAATCTGTATTCATCAGAACAATCCAGCAGCTTTTCTCAGGCAACGGCGTGCTTATCTTTATCGGCGGTATTTTCCTTTGCGGAATCCTTGCCGCAATTATGTCAACAGCAGACAGTCAGCTTCTCGTCACTGCGTCGGCTGTTTCGGAGGATCTTTACAAAGGTGCTGTTAAAAAGAATGCAAGCGAAAAAAGTTCGCTTTTGGTCGGCAAAATTGCAGTTGCAGTTGTTGCTGTAATCGCATTTTTCATTGCACTTAATCCTAAATCAAGCATTATGGGACTTGTTTCGGATGCATGGGCAGGATTCGGTTCGGCATTCGGACCTGTTGTTCTGTTGGCACTTTTCTGGAAACGCTCAACACTTTCGGGTGCAATCAGCGGCATGGCAACAGGTGCTCTGACAGTTATCATATGGGACTATATTCCGCTTGTAAACGGTCAGACGCTTTATGCGGCAACAAATCTTTATTCACTTGTTGTAGGCTTCGGACTTGCACTTATTGTGAATGTTATTGTTTCTCTTCTTTCAAAAAAGCCGTCAAAAGAAATCATGGACGAATTTGATTCAATTAAAAATATTGAAGTATAAACCGCAGGGGCAGTCGCTTTATCACGACTGCCTTTTTTGTGTCTGAATTTAATTTTTTCCGAAAATAAGAAAAATAAGGCATGGAATATCACAAAAATCAATTGAAATGTGCAAATATTTGTAGTATAATCTATCGTATTGTTTGTTACTATTTTATTTTTCAGAAAAGAGATTGATATGAAACTTTTAGAAGACAGAATTCTTAAAGACGGACATATTGGTGCCGACAATGTGTTAAAGGTTGACAGCTTTCTCAATCATCAGATTGATGTCAGTTTTGTATGTGAGCTTGGCAAGGAATTTTACAGGCTTTTCAAGGACGAAAACATAACAAAAATTCTGACAATCGAAGCGTCTGGAATCGGCATTGCCTGTCTTGCGGCTCAGTACTTTAATGTTCCGGTTGTTTTTGCAAAAAAGACAAAGACAATCAATATTTATTCTGATACATACAACGCAACCGTCCACTCATACACTCATAAAAAGGACTATGACATAGTTGTTTCAAAGGAATTTTTGAACAAAGAAGACAATGTGCTTATCATTGACGATTTTCTAGCAAAAGGCAGCGCCTTAACGGCACTTCTTATGCTTATTGAAAAAGCAGGCGCAAAAACAGCAGGTGCGGGAATTGTTATCGAAAAAGCTTATCAGGGCGGCGGCAACCTCGTTCGTGATATGGGCATAAGAGTTGAATCTTTGGCAAAAATCAAGTCAATCAGTAAAAAAGACGGAATCGTGTTCTGCAAGCAGTAGTAATATACTGCTTGCTTATACTTGACTTTTGCTGATATTTATAGTATTATCTAACGGTAGGTCTTGCAGAAATTAAAAATGCGGGTGTGGCGGAATTGGCAGACGCGCTAGATTTAGGTTCTAGTGTCAACCGATGTGCAGGTTCAAGTCCTGTCACCCGCACCAGTAAAGGTGGTTTTTTAACCGCCTTTTATTTTTTGCCAAAATTACTTAAAATACCTTAAAAGTGGCTTAAACACTGGGTTTTTGAGATTTCAAAAATTCAGTTGAGTAATTTTGAATTAAGTTAAAA
>ERZ1023965.221-NODE-221-length-11162-cov-6.953183_pt1 | contig 11162 bp, 8 predicted proteins | sample MGYA00380428_ERZ1023965 | MGnify/ENA primary metagenome ERZ1023965 (study PRJEB33179, sample SAMN07449054) | human gut metagenome | biome: Human-gut; feature: Human associated habitat; material: Faeces | host: Homo sapiens | place: India:Kasaragod | collected...
CTCATCGTTTGAAACTGCTGTTTTCCGGAATATAATTGTATCTAATTTTTGAATTTCCATTAATTTTTACCATCAACTTTTAGTCAACCAGCCTCTGCTTTCTCTCTATCATCTCATCAATCCTTGCGATATACTGCCCTACATCCTTGACATTCTCGCATCTGTCAATGCGGTGTGTGCCATCCGGATTTGGTATAGGCCAGACGCGCTTGGTGCTTGCTCCGGCTCCGCACGCCACGATGGTCTGCTTTTCCTCCATGATCAGTATGTTGTATACACCGGCCTTGCCCTTTGCCGCATAGCCCACGTTTTCCATGTTGCCTGCCATGCCCTTCTGCCTGTAGAGGTAGTATGGCTCAAGCCCCATCTGCTTACAGTAGGCCGCGCAGAGATCCATATGCTCCTGAGTATTGACCATCTGCATATCGCTGTAGCGGTCCTTGAAAATGGTAAGTCTTGCAGCTCGCTTTACTGCAAGTGAATGGATAGTGACATTATCAGGCGCCAGCTCCTTCACAAGCTCCATTGTGTGCCTTACATCATCGAGTGACTCCTCGGGAAGTCCCATGATGAGGTCCATGTTTATGTTGTCAAAGCCCAGCTCACGCGCGAGCTTGAAGCTTTGTATCGTATCGTCTACTGTGTGGTGTCTTCCTATTATATCAAGCGTCTGCTGCTTCATGGTCTGTGGATTTACTGATATACGGCTGATGCCGTTTTTCTTTAGTGCCAGGAGCTTTTCTCTCGTGATGGAGTCCGGTCTGCCTGCCTCCACGGTAAATTCCAGGCAGTCCTTTAAATCAAAGCTGCATTTGATTTTTCTGATAAGCCTGTCAAGCTGCGCAGGGCTTAGTGTGGTCGGTGTGCCGCCTCCTATGTAGATGGAGTTTAGCTTCTTGTGGTAGAATTTCTGTGCTGTGTAGTCTATCTCCTTCTCGAGTGCATCGAGGTAATCGTCTACGCGGTTTTTCCACACACCGAGCGGGTATGAGGTAAACGAGCAGTATGCACAGGTGCTCGGGCAGAATGGTATACCTATGTACAGGCTGTAGCCATTGTCATAGTCCACCTTGTCGAGCAGTGCCTTCTCACGCTTTGCTATGCCTATTGAGAGGTCGATTTTCTCATCGCTTGCAAGGTAGGTTTTCTTAAGATAGTCGTAGGTTTCCTTATCGCTCATGCCGTCCTCTATGCATTTCATGGCTATCTTGGTCGGTCTGATGCCTGAGAGTGTGCCCCACGGAAGGCTCTTTCCTGTGCCCATTTCTATCATGGAATACAGGGCGAGCTTGAGGCGGTTTTTGGTATCCTTGCGGTCTGTGCCGGTCACAGATATTTTTGTGCAGATACTTTCTCCGTCTGTTTTAATGTCACTTTCGTCGGCTTGCTGCATCTCACCTATCATGGAATTATTTCCGCCGGCCATATTCAACGTCCACTCCACTGCAATTTCATCGCCCACATAGTCTATCTTAAATACCTGTGATGCATCCGCAAATTCCTTTACGCCATCATCTGTCATCTCGTGGTGTGTGCAAGCTAAGTTTTTCCCCTCCACCTCATCAGGTGGGCAGCTATAGTACATCTGCACATCTTCCAGCGGGAAGAACTCCTTGAGCAGTGAGTGCACATCATATTCAAAATCCGGTTTATTAAATACTACTACTATCATAAGTAAGGGTTATACATCCTCTCGTTTTCTATGGTTGTTGTGTCGTTGTGGCCCGGGTACACCTCTGTATGCTCAGGCAGTGTCATGATTTTTTCCTTCACCGTGCGCACAAGGTCTGACATGCTGCCGCCCTTGAAATCCGTACGTCCGATTGAGCCGCAAAACAGCGAATCTCCTGTAAAGATCACGTCCTCATATGGGAAATAATAGCAGCAGCCGCCCGGTGTATGCCCCGGTGTGTGAAGCACTACTATATGAAAACCTGCGATGTCAAGCTCCTGCTTATCCTTCAAAAATATATCTGCATAAAATGTTTTTGACTGCCCCATCATGTAGCTGACATTGAGCTGCGGGTCATCGAGTGTGGCTTTGTCTGCCTCATGGATATATATCTTGATGCCGTAGTGGTCTGCGAGCGGCTTTGCATCAGTGGCATGGTCAAAGTGTCCGTGTGTGAGCAGTATTGCTACAGGCTTTGCGCCTGACTCATCCACCTTTTTGGCGAGCTGATTAGCACACGCGCCAGGGTCTATTATTATCATTTCCTTTGTCTTTATATTGGTGACAAAGTAGCAGTTGGTCTGCACCGGTCCCACTACGAAGTGGTCTATCTTCATATTTACCATATGAGTGTACTCCTTGTCTGTTATATGTTATGCTTCACGCAAGAACCACCGGGATTTAGCCGGTGGTCCTCTCTACGTCTATTACACTTTCTATCTGTCTGAGCTTCTCCACTAGAACCTTTATCTGGTCCCTGCCTTTGATATTAAAAAATACCTCGATTGTAGCGATGCCCTGCTTGCTGGTCTTGGACTGGATACCACTGATATTGATTTCCTTCTCGGTAAATATCTTTGTGATATCTACGAGCAGTCCCGGCCTATCATGACAGAATATCTTTAGGTCTGCCTGATACTCGGCACCGTTGTCCATGAGGGCTGTATCCTGCCACTCTGCTTCTATGAGCCTGTCCTTTTCTATCTTGGACAGATTGATGATATTCACACAGTCTGTCCTGTGGATGGAGATGCCTCGTCCTCTTGTGACAAAGCCCACGATTTCATCTCCCGGAACAGGATTGCAGCACTTCGAGAAGTGCACTGCCACGTCATAGAGTCCGTGTACCACAATGCCGCTCTTTGACTTGTGCTCCGGCTGTATACCTGCTGCTGCCTGCTGCTTTTCTGCGATGCTGCCAAGCACATCTGCATCTGTCACCGGCACCACATGATCCTTCTTGTACTCGTCGTACATCCTGTTGACTATCTGGCTCTCCTTGAGTCCGCCGTGACCGACGGTTGCAAGGCATGAGTTCCAGTCGTGGAAGCCGTATTTGCGGCGTATTTTCTCCTGATACTCAGGCTTGTTTATCTCAGCAAAGTTGATACCCTTTGCCTTGGCATAGGCTGCTATCAGATCCTTGCCGTGCTGTATATTCTCCTCCTTGAGCTCACTTCTGAACCACTGGTTGATCTTGTTCTTAGCCTGTGTGCTCTTTACGACCTTGAGCCAGTCACGGCTTGGTCCCTTGGAGTTCTGTGAGGTGATTATCTCTATCTGGTCACCGTTTTTGATGACATAGTCTATCGGCACCAGCTTGCCGTTTACCTTGGCACCGACCATCTTGTTGCCGACCGCAGAATGTATGCTGTAGGCAAAGTCTATAGGTGTGGAGCCCTTTGGCAGGTTCTTTACATCGCCGGATGGAGTGAATGCAAATACATTGTCGGAGAATAAATTTAAATCACTCTTTAATAAAGTCATAAACTCCTTATTATCCGACATATCCTGCTGCCACTCGAGTATCTGGCGCAGCCAGCTGAGCTTCTCCTCCTCTGTGACAGTGGTGGTAGTGGCATTGCCGTTGTTTGTTTCCTTGTACTTCCAGTGCGCTGCGATACCGTACTCAGCAGTACGATGCATCTCGTAGGTACGAATCTGTATCTCAAACGGCTGTCCGCTCGGGCCTATGAGTGTCGTGTGAAGCGACTGGTACATGTTCTGCTTCGGCATGGCGATATAGTCCTTGAAACGACCCGGTATAGGCTTATACTTCTCATGTATGATACCAAGCACTGCGTAGCAGTCCGGTATTGTATCCACCAGAATCCTGATGGCAAATAGATCATATATCTGGTCTATAGTCTTGTCCTGATTGACCATCTTCTTATATATACTGAAGAAATGCTTTGCCCTGCCGTATATCTCAGCCTTGATGCCGGCATCCGAAACATACTTCTTGACATCGTTTACCAGGCCCTGGATGTAGGTGTCACGTTCTGTCTTTCTGAGGGCTACTTTCTCTACCAGATCGTAGTAGGCATCCGGATAGAGGTACTTCATACAAAGGTCCTCGAGCTCTATCTTTATCTTGCTGATACCAAGTCGCTGTGCGATAGGGCAGTAGATATCCTGTGTCTCTCTGGCGATACGCTGCTGTGCCTCCTTGGACTGGTACTTGAGTGTACGCATATTGTGCAGTCTGTCTGCCAGCTTTATGAGGATGACCCTGATATCCTTCGCCATGGCGAGAAACATCTTGCGCAGATTCTCAGCCTGCATCTCAAGCCTGTCCGCATTCTTATCCTTCGGATCCTTGGTGCTGTCTGTCAGATGCAGGTGCTTTAACTTCGTGACACCATCCACCAGATGTGCGACATCGTCTCCAAATTCTGCACGCATCTCATCCATGGTCATGATAGTGTCCTCCAGCACATCATGGAGCAGACCTGCTGCAATTGTTTCCTTATCCAGCTCGAGCTCGGCGAGTATTATGGCAACACAAAGCGGATGTATGATATAAGGCTCTCCTGACTTACGTGCCTGACCCTTATGAGCATCATAAGCTACCCTGTAGGCTTTGTCCACAAGGCTCGTATCATCCGACGGATGGTACTTTTTGATTTCCTTTTTCAGCTCATCGTAAAGCTCCTCCGGGCTCGTAAAATCCTTTGTTCCCCTTATACCGCTGGTATCTGAGCGAAATTTGTCCGCTATTTTTTCTAATTCTTCTGTTGAGTAATCTGCCAATAGTCTCACCTCGATTGTAGTGTATCTTTAGTAGCCATTATATTTTATTTCTTTAAAAATTGCAATCTTATGTTGTTAGCCGATAACCATCTTTACTCCGCCATACATGCCGGCTGAGTTGCCGAGTGTGGCGAGCTTGATCTCTGTCTCACGGCTTGCATGGAAAGCATACTCTTTATAGTACTTTGCTGCTGTATCGATGATGATGCTTCCTGCCTTTGAGAGGCCTCCGCCTACAACAAATACCTCAGGGTCCATGACGCATGCTACTGCTGCCATTGCCTTGCCGAGAAGCTTCATAGACTGCTCTACTGCTGCAATGCCCGCTGCATCTCCTGCCTTTGCCGCATCGCATACATCCTTGGCTGTGAAGCCTGCATTTAAATCAAGCTTTGTTGCCACATTCCTGTTTGCTGCAATGTATCTCTCTGCCACTCTTACGAGACCGTTTGCTGATGCATACTGCTCTAAGCAGCCCTTCTTGCCGCAGCCACAGCACTCTGACTCATCATCTACCATAGGCATATGTCCTATCTCTCCGCCTGCTCCGTTTACTCCGGCTACGATTCTGCCCTCGCGGATGATTCCTCCGCCTACGCCTGTGCCGAGTGTGATCATGACTACATCCTGATGACCCTTTCCGCCACCCTGCCACATCTCACCGAGTGCAGCTACATTGGCGTCGTTTCCGGCCTTTACCTTGATGCCGCCGCACAGTACTGAGAGTGACTGTGCCACGTTGAACACGCCCCAGCCGAGGTTGACACACTTCAATACTGTTCCGTCATCCTTTATCGGTCCCGGCACTCCCATGCCTATACCCTCGATGTCACCCATCTCGATGCCATGCTTCTCGTTATTCTCCTTGATGGATGCTGCGATATCAGGCAGGATGAGCTCACCGGAATTCTCTGTGCGTGTAGGAATCTCCCATGTATCGACAAGCTTTCCTGTGGTCTCGAAAAAGCCTATCTTTACAGTTGTTCCACCTATATCTACTCCGTATGCATATTTCTTCATTTTTTCGTCCTCCAAATCGTTAAACTATGTTTATATTTTATTGCCTAATTGCATATTTTTCAATGTTTTTCATTGTTTTTTTTAAATCCGTAATTTTGCCTCGAAAGCCTCATAAAAAGTGGCTTCATAGAAAAGATAAAACTTCTGCGGCTGAAATTATAGTTTATGACCATGAGCACGTCATCCTCATCGACCAGTACATTTCCATCCAGGTCCATCACATATGTGGAAAGGCTGAGGTCTTCCTGCCTGAAAATACTCTCACAGATGGTGATTGTGGCATCCAGTTGAAAATGTGCTGTACCATATGCTTCGTCAGTATCCTGCAAACCAACAATGTAAACCCTTTTATCAGGCCACATGACTTTTATTTTTTCTTTGAGTGCATCTGCATATAACGGAAATTCACCTGCTATTATAGCTATATCCGACTTATCGCCTATCGCCCTCTCAAGCCCATCATAAGTCAATTCCAGATTAAATATCCTGTCCTCCTTCGCTTTTCCCATAACTTTGTGAAGTGCATCATCTAATGCCGCCATAACTGTTTTTGAGCGGTTTTCTTCCCCGCGATATAGACCTGTGTAGTTTATCTCAAATATCGAGCCAAGAAATGTCTCTGCCATATCTGAAAGTCTTTCCTCATCAATATGGTCTAAAAAGAACTTGATCCAGTTCCGCCATGCATAGTAGGTTGGAAATGTATTAATATCCTCCTTTTTTGCCCCCATCGCATGACTTGCCGCTGCTGCACCTACAGATGCAACCTCATAACCTGCCTCCCTGCACCTGACACACCACTCGGTGTCATCCCAATAGAGGAAATTCTCCTCAGGCATGACGCCAATCTTTTCTACAACTGTACGTCTTATCATGAGCGCGCACGCCGGGACTGCATCAGAATATACCACATCAGGCATTGAACCATCCTCTATATGATTTAGATACGTCGAGTCCACGCTGTAATTATCATAATCTATGAACGAGCCATACTGCTGCACATAGTTTTCCTGCCCGGTATGATAAATCTTTGCCGCCGCTATGCCTACCTTCTCATGTGAATCAAGGAAATCCGAAAGTGTTCCTATACAGTTTTCGTCGAGCAGTGCGTCATTGTCTACGCACATCAGATACATGTGTCCCTCTGCCATCGCCACGCGAAGCCCTGTATTGAAGCCACCAGAACCCCCGAGATTCTCACTATTTTCGATAAGTGTGAGCCTGTCGCAGCTTCCGTAACACTCTCTTATCAACCTCACCGACTCGTCTGTCGATGCGTTATCCACAACATAGATATGATAATCCTCATATTTTGATTCAAGAACTGACTGTATACAGTCAATAACATCATTTTGTTTATTATAGTTACATATAACAATTCCTATTTTTACCATATTTATGCACATTCCTTTCTATCAGGCAACCATTCAGTTCTTCTATCTGAATGAATCCTGCTGCACATATAAAATATATAATGAACTGTCAGATTGAAAGAACATACCTATCTAATCCACCGGTATTTCTCTCATTCCCGATTTGTCCGTTTCTGACAAATCCAAGCCTTTTTGCAAGGCGCACCGATGCCTCATTTCTCTCATCTATCCGGCAGTAAAGCTCTTCAAAGTCTGTGTTTTCGCGCGCGTAGTCTATTATGAAGCGGCACACCTCCGTGGCATAGCCTTGGTCCCATAATTCCGGCGCTATCATATAGCCCAGTTCATCATGCTCAAGCCCTGCCCTGCCTATCAGCTTACCTGTTTCCCTGGAAAATACAAGCCACATGCCGTACTCGTAAAAGCCATACATATTCTCTATATATGCTTTCTGGTATTCAAGCTCTGTCTCGTAGTCGTAAAGCGGCTCCACAAAGTCTGTCATGCCGGGCTTGTCATAGAGCTCATAGAGCGCAGGAAGGTCTGACAGGGACAGCTCACGTATCAGACACCTGTCTGTCTCGCCGATGTCCCACGGGATGTGATTATACCGTCTGCGCACCCGCTCCAGATACTCAATATCAAGCTCTGCAAGGCTTTCCACTGCATAGCGCGTGCCACACTGCGGTTCTCCTACTGATGCTATGCCGAGCGAGTCAGCTATTTGCTTCTGCTGCCGGTTTGATATTATCCAGATGTAGTCTGCGGGAGCTTTCGGTATTCTTAGATTTCCCGTATTAGCTTTCGCGGTGTTATCTGCATATTCTTGTATCGTTGTTTTTTGGAAGTCATTAATTGATTCATTTGCCGGTAGCGCAACATACAGTTTTTCCCGCAGCTCATCAGGTAGTTTTTCTTGCAGTTTTTCCTGAAATTCATCATGCAACTCGTCTGACGCAAATGACATATTGGCTGCGCGCTTCCACTGCAGCTTTAATATCTCGTCATGATAGTAAAAAGAGGCAAGTTTTGCGCTTGCCTCATCAATAATTATTATCATTAAACTGTCTCCGGCTCCGGATAGTCCACTCCGAAGGTCTCAACTGTAACTGTCTTCATGACCTGAGCCTCAAGTGGTTTGTCCATGTAGTCTGTGCGCACCTCTGCGATCTTGTTTACCACATCCATGCCCTCGATTACCTTGCCGAATGCCGCATACTCGCCGTCGAGATGTGGTGCATCCTGATGCATGATGAAGAACTGGCTGCCTGCTGAGTCAGGTATCATGGTACGTGCCATTGAAAGTACACCGGCTGTGTGCTTTAAGTCATTTTTGAAGCCGTTGTGTGTGAACTCGCCCTTGATTTCATAGCCCGGGCCGCCTGTACCGTTTCCGTCAGGATCTCCTCCCTGAAGCATGAAGCCCTTGATTACACGGTGGAAGCATACTCCGTCATAGAAGTTGTGATTGATTAAGCTGATAAAGTTGTTTACTGTGTTTGGTGCGATTTCCGGATAAAGCTCCGCCTTGATTACATCGCCGTTTTCCATTGTGATTGTTACGATTGGATTCTGTGCCATTATTTTTCTCTCTTTCTTTTATAATATTATGAGGCTTGGAGAATATCCATTCCTTGCAATTATTAAATATCGAATTAATTTCTACCCGATTGATTTTACCTAATTTTACTCACTCAGAGCCTCGACTACCTTCGGAAACTCCATGAAGTGTGATGCCTTCACCAGTATGGTGTCGCCCTCCTTCACATATGAAAGAAGCTCCTGTGTCATAGTCTCCCTATCCTCGAAATAGTGGATGTCTACATCGGACGATTTCTCTGCGGCTCCGGCTGCATATTCCTTTGCCAGCTCTCCTGCGGCAAAAAGTGTATGGATATGATTCTCTCCAACTGCTTCGCCTACCTCATGGTGCAGCTTTTTCTCATCGCTTCCAAGCTCTCCCATGTCTCCAAGCACTGCTATTGTCCTGCCCTTTGCATGTGAAAGCACCTCGATAGAGGATTTCATGGATACAGGATTTGCATTGTAGCAGTCATCTATCACTGTCATGCCGTGTGTTTTGATGAAATTGGTACGACCTGCGATTGTCTCTGCTTTCTCGATTCCTGCCTTTATCTCTGCTATTGTGAGGCCAAGCTGCAATCCGACAGCCGCTGCCGCCATGGCATTGTATACATTGTGCTCACCCGGGATATGGATTTGTGCATCAAACTCACCCTCCGGAGTGACAAAATGAGCCTTCATGCCGTCAAAGCCCAGGTTTTCAATATTTGTGGTATATACTGATTTATGAACGCCTGAAGCCGATTCCTTGCCATAGTATATGGCAGGCTTTCCATTTACCGTCTGCACTGTGGCCAGCTTGTCGTCATCTGCATTCAGCACTGCGACCGCATCCGGCATCATATGCTCAAAGCACTCTGTCTTGGCTTTAAGCACACCATCCCTGTCGCCCAAAAACTCCAGATGACAGTAGCCGATATTGGTGATGACCATGACATCCGGGCAAGACATAGTAGAAAGTCTGTGCATCTCACCAAAATCAGATATGCCCATCTCAAGCACCGCTACCTGATGGCTTTCCCTGATTCCGAAAATGGTGAGTGGCAGGCCTATCTCATTGTTGAAATTGCCTGCGGTCTTGTGGACGCTGTATTTCTGCTCAAGGACTGATGATATCATCTCCTTGGTGCTGGTCTTGCCGACACTTCCGGTGATACCCACCACCTTGATATCAAGGCTTTTTCTGTAAAATGCCGCGAGCTTTTTCATGGCATCGGTGGTTGATTCAACAAGCACATATGGGCCTGCCGGATCCGTCAGCTCATGCTCAGAGAGCACAATTGCCGCCCCCTGCTCAAACACAGTCGGAATGAATTTGTGTCCGTCCACCCTTTCTCCCTTTATCGGGATAAAAAGATAGCCTTCCTTCACCTGTCTGCTGTCTATGACGGCGCCGGTGATTGTCGTATCAAGCAGTGTCTCATCGCCTATGTATGTGCCATCGCAGGCCTTTGCGATATTTGCAAATGTAAGATTCTTCATGTACTTATCCGACATGCTACACCTCATATTTTTTCAAAGATATGTCAATCAGATGCTCACAGAGCTGATTAAAGCTCATACCGATAACCGCTGCCTCCTGTGGCAGAAGACTGGTCGGAGTCATACCCGGCAGTGTGTTTGCCTCGAGGCAGAACATCTCATTTTTGTCATTGAGCAAAAAGTCTGAGCGTGAATATGTGTCAAGCCCGATAACACGCGCAACCTCCTCTGCATAGTGCTGCATATCCTTTGTCACCTGCTCAGGAAGCTCGGCCGGACATGTTTCTACTGTACTGCCCGCCTTGTATTTATTCTTATAATCGTAGAAGCCCTCCTTCGGTGCAATCTCTATAATAGGAAGAGCCTTGCCCTCGATAACGCCGACAGAGAACTCCCTGCCCTGTACAAATTCCTCGATAACCAGCTCATTTTCCCACTTGAAGGCATCGTCAAGTGCCGCCTTGAACTCTGCCGCATCCCTAACGATGGTGACACCGATGCTTGAACCGCCGCAGCATGGCTTTACCACGCATGGAAGTGTCAGGTCAAGCTTTGTGATAGAGTCCTGTCTGGTCGCGCTTGTCATGGAAATACCCTTTGGAGTAGGGATACCGTTTGCAAGGAAGAACTGCTTTGAGGTCTCCTTGTTCATGGCGATGGCTGAGCTTAAATAATCGCTGCCTGTATATTTGACACCGAAGAGGTCAAATGCTGCCTGTATCTTTCCGTTCTCTCCGTTTTCTCCGTGGAGAGCCATGAAAACAATGTCCGCCATCTGACACATTTTGATGACATTTGGTCCGAAGAAGCAAGGTGACTGGTCCTTTCTGGAAGCCTTTACCTTTGCGAGGTCAGGTGCCTCTGTCGGAATATCGCTGACCTGCACGCTTATCTCGTCCGCGCGGTCAAATATACCAGTCAGATCCTCCTCCCTGTCACTATATCCCATAAATACATCCAATAATATAACTTTGTGGCCGTTCTCTTTGAGCGCCTTA
>ERZ1023965.226-NODE-226-length-11050-cov-6.669122_pt1 | contig 11050 bp, 10 predicted proteins | sample MGYA00380428_ERZ1023965 | MGnify/ENA primary metagenome ERZ1023965 (study PRJEB33179, sample SAMN07449054) | human gut metagenome | biome: Human-gut; feature: Human associated habitat; material: Faeces | host: Homo sapiens | place: India:Kasaragod | collected...
GATATTATTGCTATGGTTGTTATTATTATTTTCTTTCTCATGTAAACAAGTATTGCCTTATTTGACGAGCTTATTCATCCTTTTTGAAAATTTTACCGGTTTTCATGAATTTCATTCGTATAGTCATCCAGCAATGTGCCAAGTGTAATTATCGGTTCACCATCCTCATGATTCTCCTTATTCATTTTCTGCTCATAATAATCACCCATGTTATCAAAGATATCATTTATATCATCTGCTATGCACACATATGTGTTTCTCGGAAATTTTTTTGATGTCTTGCAATATTCCATGAAGTCTGAATAAGCTGCTTTATCTTTTCTAAGTGTTTTTCCTATTAAAATCACCTTCAAATGATTGGTATCGGCTTTTTGTGACAGCCGATCCTCGAAGCTGTCCACTGCTGTTTTGATATCATATGCATATTCCGGTTCGTATGATTTGTCCATGTTATAGTAGAACTCTATATATCCGCTATTTTCATTTGTCGAAACATCTCTGTGGCTAACATATGCTTTGTTATCAGTTACTTCTTTATCGGTTATTTCGTCAGTATCTACATCTACAATATCGACCGCCGCAAGTGTCGGAAAACAGCGCTCCTCAAGTTCCACTGCACTGCAGCCGGTGAGCATGAGACCTATCGTCAGCACTACTATGACCGGTATCGCTATGCACAATAAAAATCCAAGATATTTTTTCACGATTTCATCTCCACTTTCAAGAATATATGCTAAAGTCACTGTGACTGCTATGACAAAAATGATGCACCAGCTTCTCATAGTGCTCTTTTCCTTGTCATGGCTTTTCTTTCTGTCAGAGCCTAATTGCTTATTGCTGCAGGAATGTTGGTTTTTATTAAATGTAAATATAATTTTTCTCGTATTTTCAGCAAAATTCTCACATCTTAAAACCGCATAATAAAGGCTCATATTGAGTACTGAAAACAGCGTGAAAAACCACACCGACAGCATCAGTGCATCTGCCCTCTTAAAGAAGCTTCCCTTTATCTGCACATCACTCATCAGTACGACAGCCGGAAACTCGATTTCTGACAATGAATATTTTCCGAAGCTCCCAAGCAATACTGCATACAATAAAAAAAGAATGCCTGCATATGTGAGTATTGCTTTACTCACACTCCATCGTATCTGTGAGGCAGTGCGCTCCCTTACAAACAGTATATTGAACACAGAAATGGATGCTGCAAACACATAGTATGCGCCCGCAAATATATCCGCTATGCCAAAGTCCACACCGACTCTGTCCTTAATCATCAGATAGTCAAATCTCACATCCGATATCGCAAACAAAAGCATAGCAGCAAGCGGTATCAGCACAAAGAAAAATACTACCTCGTATACCCTGGCACGGCACTCCACTCCGCCACTTAGCGCATAAGCGCATACCGCCATTATCACAAGAAGTACAACTGTAAATGACTCATCCGGTATAAGGCTGTCACGTATCAGCTTTACAAATATCCATGCAAGAAATGCGGCCTGTGACAGCTCGTATATTGCAATAATTAAATCATAAATTAACATTTTTGCATATTTTGTTTTACCAAAGCTTCTGTCATATATACTTTTCTTCTGATCTCGTACCTCGCTTACTATCCACATAAACAGCCATGCCATGAAAACTCCGAGTGCGATTGAGATAAAAGCATACTTTCCAAGCTTCGCCAGATTGTTTGGAAGCACCAGTGTGCCGACTCCAAGCAGATTAAAGACGTATAGTCTGTATAGCTGGCGGGGCGATATGCTTTCGTTTTGTGCAAATGTGTAGCTTGTGCTCATATTTTTAGTCATCCTTATTTCCTTTCAGCTTTCTGCACTCCTTTTCCCTTGCAAATACAGGCCGCCTCCATAGTCTGCGAAGCGGAAATCGTATAATACTGTCCTTTTCATCCTCGCCACCTGTCAGCTCGCTGCCCACAAATGGCATCATGTATGGGTAACCACAGCTTTTGAGCTTTGCGAGATGCAAAAGTATCACCATCAGACTTATTAAAAATCCAAAGTATCCAAGCCATGCCGACATAATTATTACAGCGAATTTGAGTATTCAAAATGAAAATCCAAACTCCTCCCTCGGCATGGCAAACGACCAGACGGCGGGGAATGCCACCAGGATGACCACTATAGGGCTCACTAAATTTGCATCCACTGCTGCCTGTCCGATTATGAGGCCTCCGACTATGCCTATCGTATTTCCCATGGCTCCGGGAAGTCTTATGCCGGCTTCGCGAAGCAGTTCAAAGGACAGCTCCATCATGAGCACCTCTATGAGCTGTGGAAACGGGCAGCCGAGTCTTGCTTCATAAAACGCCAGTATGAGTGGTGTCGGCAGTATCTGTGTATGAAAATTTGTGACCGCCAGATAAAGCCCCGGCAATGTAAATGACATAAAGGCTGCCACGTACCTTATCAATCTGGCAAAGCTTGCCGCTATCGTTCTGTTATAGTAATCATCTGCGGTTTTTAAAAAATTGTTCATGGTGGTTGGCAGTATTATTGCTATCGGTGAATTATCGCACAGCACCACCACCCTCCCCTCTAGGAGCGCATTTACCGCCACATCCGGCCGCTTTGTGGTCTGAAGCTGTGGGAACGGTGAATACCATTTTGCCTCAGCAAACTGTTCAATAACTCCCGAATCACCCACATGGTCTATCACATAGCTGTCCAGATTCCTTTCCACATCCTCTACAAGCCCCGGTTTTACGAGGTCTCTCACATATAGTATGTCCACATTGCTGTGTCCTCGAAGTCCCTTTTTCACCTCTTTACACTTTAAGCGTGTGCTCCTTAACCTGCGCCTGATAAGTGCTGTATTTATCTTTATGGAATCAGCAAAGCCCTCATTGGAGCCTCTTATGACCTTTTCCGAATCAATCTCCTGAATTGACATGGCAGGATATCCCTTGTCGGGAAGCTTGAAGGCATCCGGATAACCATCCACAAAAAAAATCACGTCTCCTGTCAGCATCATCTGGGCCGCCTCATTAACCGTATGAAGATGCGCAAATTCGGATAGAGCTGCCTGATTTTTGTCAAGTACTTCCTTAACCTGATCCCGGTCTATCCCTTCAAGGTATGATGTAAATCGTCCAAACGCACTGTTATTGATACCGGAGCCTGCACATGTCACCTCAATATATGCAACAAAACACTTTATGGAAGCATCACGCCCCAGATACATCTCCTGCATCTTGATATCTGAGCAGTCAGAATATATCTGCCTGAAGCTTTTTATGTTCTCATCTATGTTTGTGGTCATCTTTAACTCTCCTATATACCCAATAAATCCCGTAAGATTTAAAATCCCTGATATAGTATGACCATACAAGCCCGCAAATATCCCTGATTACTTATTTTTTGCTATTATCTAAGCCACTAACTAAGCCACTAAAAAAAGGCCGCCGTTCACACGTTAGTGCGACCGGCAGCCCCTGGTTTTGTTATATTATTTTGTATTTTATTATCTTTGTCTGCTATAATCTTGTTATATTTCTGTTTTATTTCTTCTCTTCATCCTGCTTTTGTATCACAGCCTTCACAGCAACCGCCTGATTGGCCACATGCGTATGCATTTCTGTAGTCACAAGCTCCATATTTCTTGCCTCAAGCGCCCTGTAGATGGCATCATGCTCCTTCACAAGCATCGGATAATTCTTTGGGTCTTTCAAATACTCCACTCTGTAGCGGTACATCTGCTCACGGATATTGTTCATCATAGATACAAGCTTCGCATTGTTTGTTGCCTCATAGATAGCATCGTGAAACTTCACATCCTCCTCAGCTATCTTTTTCACATCTCCTGAATCCATGCTCCTCTTAAACTCGTCCTTTATGGTTTTTAGATTCGCAAGCTGCTCATCACTGATTTTCTTACAGGCTATTTTGGCTGCAAGCTCATCAAGAGCCTCTCTCACCTCAAGCACATCCTCCATATCCTTGAGAGTCATCTTGGCAACCTCTGCGCCCTTTCTCGGCATTGTGACTGCAAGCCCCTCCTGCTCAAGCATTCTGATTGCTTCACGTATAGGTGTACGGCTGACTCCAAGCTTTGACGCAAGCTGCAACTCCATAAGTCTCTCTCCCGGCTTGAGCTCACCCTTTAAAATTGCCTCACGAAGTGTGTTAAACACCACATCACGCAGTGGCAGATATGCATCCATATTTAAAGTTAAATTATCAGTCATCAAACTTCTCCTATCTCTTGTATTATCATTCTCACATATAAGAAAAAAGTAACTATAAAGCACCCGCTGTGCTATCCGGATATCACGTTATTTGCGATTATTGTATACAGATGTCAGATACACCTGTCTGGCAAGATGTGAGCTTCTCATGGCTTTGTACGCTTTCTTTGCAGTATCTTCATCGTCAAACAGACCAAAAACCGTCGGACCACTACCGCTCATCATGGCTCCTACCGCGCCATTTGAAAGCATATGCTTCTTTATCTCGTCTATCACCGGATAGTTTGGTATGGTCACGGTCTCTAAGACATTTCCCATATGTGCTGCGATATCATGCAGATTCTTAGCCTTTATATCATCTATCAGGCGGTCTATATCCGGATGAATAGTCGTATCATCAAGCTTCAGATTCTGATACACAAATTTTGTGGATACCGAGATGGACGGCTTTGCAATAAGCACCGGACACTTTACCATTGGAGGAAGAGGACTAAGCGCCTCTCCTATGCCCTCGGCCAGCGCCGTGCCTCTCATAATACAGTATGGTACATCCGCCCCTATCTGCACACCTCTTTCCATAAGCTCTCTCTTTGTCAGTCCCAGTGAAAAAAGCCTGTTTACACCTATAAGCATAGCCGCCGCATCAGTACTGCCCCCCGCCATCCCTGCTGCAACAGGAATACGCTTGTCCAGCTTCACTGATACACCGTCAGTTATAGAAAACTCATCCATCAGAAGCTTTGCAGCCTTGTATATGAGATTGTTCTCGTTTACAGGGAGAAAAGACAGATTGGTCTGTATCTGTATGCCAGGCTCCTTTGTCCTTTTGATATCAAGCCTGTCATACAGATGAATGGTCTGCATAATCATACGGACCTCATGATATCCGTCCTCTCTGCGCCTCACAACATCGAGCCCCAGATTAATCTTGGCTAATGCTTTTAATGAAATATCGTTATTACTACCCATATTGTATTACCTCTGTTTTTTGTATACAAGGATTATAACACACCCTGCCAAAAAGAGCAAATTTAAATATTCTCATTTAATTGTTCATTTTCATTACTTTTCAGATTTTCCACGTATCGCACAAAAAACTATGTTCACATAGTACATGTTTACTAGATTTAAAAAGTAACCCTCTAACGCACCACAACAAAAAGCCTCACAGCACATATCAATAATGCTTGTGGGGCTTTTTTTAAAAAGTTTCTCTAAACTCGTATGTACAATTTTTCTATTTCTTTTCCAATATAAATTTGCTAATCAGCTCGTTCATTGTCTCCGCCTGTGCTGAAAGCTCCTCACTTGTTGCTGATGTTTCCTCTGCATTTGCTGAGTTGGACTGTACAACATCTGATATCTGATTAATACCGGCCTCTGCCTGCTCCATAGCCTTTGCCTGCTCCTCTGCAATCTCGCTGAGTTTTTGAGAAGAATCTGCAACTTCCTTCATACCATTGATAACCTTTTCAATAGAAGTACTTACGCGCTCTGCAGCTTCATTACCCTCGTTAGATACCGCAATGGCACTCTCTATAAGCTGACGTGTGTCAACTGCAGCCTTGGCACTCTGCTCTGAAAGACTTCTGATTTGTCCCGCAACAACTGCGAATCCTTTACCTGCCTCACCTGCACGCGCTGCCTCGATAGCTGCATTGAGTGAAAGAAGGTTTGTCTGACTGGCAATATCCTCAATCTCAGAAATGATATTCTCAATCTGCTTAGATGTATCATTGATGCGTCCGATAACATCAACCATGCCCTGCATCTCTGTATGGCTGTGATCTGCTTCCTCAGCATACTCCTGTGCAATCCTGTATGTATCATTGAGCTTCTCAGATGTTTTCTCAACACCGCCTGTGATATCTGCAAATGTAGCCTGAAGCTCCTCAATGGCTGCTGACTGATCCATAGCACCTTCTGCTATTTCCTGTGCTGCCTGAGCAAGGTTGTTAGAACCTGCTGTAACAAGTGATGATATCTCATTGATATGTGACATAACATCATTCATCTGTGTCTTCATCTGACGCATTGCCATGAGAAGTCCAATAAAATCTCCGGTATATTTATCTTCCATGTCTGATGAAACTGTATAATCTCCTTCTGCCATCTTTCCAAGAAGCTTGTCAGAGTCAGATATGATAGTCTTAAGGTCTGCTGCCATGTTTTTCGCAACCCCTACCATATCAGCAATTTCATCTTGTGAATCAACTGCCGGGAATGGAGCCTCAAGATCACCCTGTGCAAATGTACGTAATCTCTGTTTTAACTCATCGAGTGGTTTAGAAATACCAACTGCAACTTCGTCCCCGATTTTCATCGAGATAAAATATGAACTGACAATGATAACAATAACAATACCAAATGCGGCATATGATACTAATGATAATCTCTTGCTTAAATTATCTCCCTCTGTTACCTTTGTATCCATAAGGGCAACAAGCTGCTGATATATCTCATCATATGCAGGTTCAAGATCTGCTACTGCTCTCTCCTCGGCTTCCTTCTGTGTCTCAGGATCTGTAGCATTCCTACCTAACTGTCCTATTTCATCATCGAGACTCCAGTATGAATCGAGCTTACTGTTTATATCATCATATATATCCTGCTCCTCACCTGTCTTTATAGAGCTTTGCAGCTCTTTCCAGTATTTTTGAAATGATTCCTTTTTAGAATCATGTGTATCAGACATCTTACTTAATGTGTCAGAAGCTGTATAACCGATAAGAGCTCGTGTAGCGCTTCGTGTCTCTGAGAAGGTTACCATAACCTTTCCTATATCTCCCTGTGAAAATCCGTAAAAGGTTAGTGCGCTGGAATATCTCATTGATACAAGAATCATAAGAATACCCGCGATAACCCCCGATGCCGATGCTACAAATGTAGTCAGTCTGAAGCCTTTCTTTAAACGATTTTTGATGCTAAGTGCTTTCCACTTTGACATGTCTAATTTCATGATATTTCCTCCACATGAATAATGATACTTATATACTATTCTTCTATTATACACCTCTCAAAAAATTATACAAGCACTAAAAAGGTGACTGCACGCTGCGTGCAGCCCCCTTTTCATAATTCATAAATCAGATTTCTTATATAATATTCGTTCCATCACGACACTTTTACATACACATCCGGCTTCTAGCCCTGTACCTGTGTGTCCTCTGTGCCATTCTTCCAGTCATCAAACTTCTTGACTACGGCATCATAAGTATCCTGGCAAATTGATGGCAGCTTGTCTCCCCAGGCTCCTGTTGCCTGTGAAAAGCCCTTCTTGAATGCATTCAAAAGCTCATCAGCCTTGTCCTTGTCGCCTCCCGACAGTGCCTTTGCAAAGTCAAGAATACTGTCTGAGGTCTTCTCAACTCCCCAGTATCCATCCTCTGCGATGTCCTTTTTGGCCTGCGCTATTGTGTCTGCATCTACAGTCAGATTCTCAAACAGACTCTTTAAGCCCTGTGACTTGTCCCAGGTTGAAGCCTGTCCCGTCATGGACTTTCTGACGATCTCGATAAGCTGCTGCTGTCTGGCGTTGGCATCATCCTTAAGTGCCTGTACCAGTGCATCTCTGTCTGCCTTGCTCATCTTCTGGTTTACTGTGCTCTTTGCAGTATCCTTTGAATCATCCTTGCTGTCTGATTTCTCATATACAGCTGCCTCCTCGCTGAAGCCTGCAGTCTTTGCATCCGACTTATCCGTCTTTGCATCCTGCTTCTTTGAAGCGGTATTAGTATTCTTTGTCTGCGCCTCGTCCTTTGCTGTGACACTCTGCGCCGCTACTGCTGAAACTACACTTGAAATAGCATCTAACATCTCTCATCCCTCCCTGGTAATGTGCGTGCGGGAATCCTTTCCCGCTATACTATTATCAACCTGTATAGCGTCTGATATAGCTAAACAGTTTATCTCTTATATTGTGTATCGGCTGTTTTGCGTCTGTTTCTTATAGCCCTTGCCGTTATTTTTTCAATTTTCTGCCAAATATAAATGTCGAAAAATATATTACCGATGCAATAATCACTATCATCGGACCTGTTGCCACATTGGTGTAGTATGACACTGCGAGGCCGACTATACCGGAAAATACTGAAAATATCACTGAAAAGAAATGATACTCACGCATATTTTCCGAAATATTCCTTGATGAAGCCGCCGGTAATATAAGCAGAGCATTTATTATAAGTATACCTATCCACTTGATGGATAGCATAACTATGAGTGCTACAAGCACCGCAAACAGATTATCCAAAAGACGCACATGTATACCCTTGCTTTTTGCCACGCTTCTGTGTATACATATGGCGTTGAGCTTATTGAAGCAAAGCACCCAGAACACTATAGTGACCACAAAAATCACAATTAGATAAACTATCTCAGTCTTTGTGATGCTTAGCACATCGCCCACCAGTATACTTGAGTATTTGCTGAAATTGCCGCCCTTTGACAGTATCGCAAGACCTATCGCCACAGAGCACGATGAAAATACCGATATAATGGTATCTGTCGATGCAGTGTTCAGACTGCCTATCTTATTTAAAAGAAGTGCAAACACTATCGCAAATATCACCATGGCAAGCGAGGTGTCTGCCATGCCACATACCACTCCGACAGCGATTCCGGTAAGTGCTGAATGTCCGAGTGCATCTGAAAAGTATGCCATCTTTTTGTTTACAATCATGGTTCCCATTATGCCAAAAAGCGGTGTGATGATGAGCACAGCGATAAGGGCATTTCTCATGAAATCATATTGAAGCCAGGAGGTTATATTCATTTGTGCTCCTCCTCTCTCACCCAGGATTCCTCTCCTGTGTAAAAAATTCTCTCAAATTCCTTGCTCTCGAAGACTTCCTTCACAGTCCCCTGCTTTGCAACGGTCTTATCAAGCAGTACAACATGGTCTGCGTACTTTGCCACATAGTCCAAATCGTGCGATATCAGTATGATTGCAAGGTCATAGTGAGTCTTTAAATAATCCATGGTCTTATAGAAAAGCTCCATGCCGTTTTGGTCTATTCCGGACACCGGCTCATCCAACAGCAGCAGATTCGGCTCGTCCATGATTGCCATGGAAAGAAGCACTCTCTGCAGCTGTCCTCCCGAGAGGTTGCACACCTGCTTGTCGATGAGCTCCTCAGCCTCAAATACCTCGAGTGTCTCCCTTATCTTTGCCTCTATCTTTTTGCTCTTTGGCAAAAAAACAGGATAATTGTACTGATAGCTTGCTATGAGGTCATACACGCTGACCGGTGTATTTTTCTCGATATTGACAGACTGCGGCACATAGCCGATTTTAAGCTTAGCCATATGTCCGTCCTTAGTATCCTTGAACTCAATCGTACCGGTGTGAGGTATCTCGCCGAGTATCGCCTTTATGAGTGTAGATTTTCCGGCACCGTTTTGGCCTATTATGACATTGAAGGAGCCACAGTGTATGTGCATATTTACATCCTCAAGCACCGTCTGCTCTCCGAAGCTCACTCCAAGGTTATTTATTTTTATGCAATGAAAGCCACATGGCTGTATTATTTTCCGCATATTTTCTCCAATTTTATTTAGTAAATGCCTCTTTGATAAGCTCTATATTGTGCTCCATACCATCAAGATAGCTGTCCTTGTCGTACTCTCCCCTGTTGAGAGGGTCGATATAAATCACATGCACATCTGTCTCACGCGATACGGTATCTCCCATGCTCTTTCCGTAGAGCTCCTCAGCGAGTATTACCGACACTCCGTCATCCTTTATGGCACCTATTACCTGCTTTATCTCACCTGCGCTGACTGAGCGCTCCTCGTCAAGGTCTAACAGATAGCATGCATTCATGGAAAAATCATCAGCTACATATGCATAGGCCTCATGGAATATGATGATATTCTGTCCATTGGTAAGACTCTTTATGCTATTTATCTTTTCTTCAAGCACTGCAAGCTTTGCATCATATGCTTTTGCATTTGCATAATATTCATCAGCATGCTTTGCATCCTTTTCGGCAAGCCGGGATGCGATTGTCTGAACCATGGTGCGGTAACGCGGCACGCTCATCCATGCATGGGCATTCTCATCACCGTGGTCATGGTCATGCGCGCTATCTGATTCTGCGTCTGTTTCATGGTCATGGTCGTGGTCACTGTCCGATTCTGTGTCTGCTTCGTGATCATGGTCGTGTTCACTGTCTGCATCATCCTCAGAAAGAAGTGCCACATCCTCACAGGCCTCAACCACATCAAGCTTCGGATACGCTTTTGCCACATCAGACATAAACGACTCTATACCGCCTCCGTTTATTACAAAAACATCGGCTGTGGATAAAAGCTTCATATCCTCCGGTGTGAGCTGGAAATCGTGCAGACAACCGGTCTGTGGCTCGCTTAAGTTTTCAAGTCTCACTCCTTCCACACCATCCACTATGTTTAAAGTGGCAATGTACATTGGATAGAAGGATGTCACGACAGTAAGCATATCATCAGCTTCGTCAGTATTTTTTGTATTGCCCGAAGCATTTGATGCTCCACCGGCAGCGCCTTTCATACCTGCTGTGTGCTCATATGCCATTACCGCAAGCGTACACACTATCAATATACACAAAAACATAATGCCTACAAATTTGCATTTATTCTTCATATATTAAATATTCGCCTTTCTTTCTATAGCTTTATTTCTATGACTCTATTTCGACTTTATTTCTTTTTATGATTATTAACGCTTTTTTTGCTCTTGGCCTTATCTCTGCGTTCTTTAGTCTTTTTGGCAACCGGCTTTCCGGTCTTCTTCCAGCGCTCCTTTTTGTGTGGCTGGGATGCAGCGGCTCTTTTTGCAGCTGATTTTGCCTCGCGCTTTGC
>ERZ1023965.227-NODE-227-length-10942-cov-6.751814_pt1 | contig 10942 bp, 7 predicted proteins | sample MGYA00380428_ERZ1023965 | MGnify/ENA primary metagenome ERZ1023965 (study PRJEB33179, sample SAMN07449054) | human gut metagenome | biome: Human-gut; feature: Human associated habitat; material: Faeces | host: Homo sapiens | place: India:Kasaragod | collected...
ATGTGTATTAGAGATAGCAGAGTGATTGTGATGGCAGACGAGCTTAGCGAGTAGTGGGGAGAGCTGTCCATGTATGCAGGCATGGATGCTTTTTTGTCGTACTTTTTTGACGAGAGAGTCGGGCTTTTGGATTATTTTAAGCCATCGGACAGCCTTATATTCTTCGATGAGCTGACCAGGTGCGTAGAGCAGGGAAAGCTTACCGAGACCGAGTTTTCAGAGAGCATGAAGCAGAGACTTGCGATGGGATATATACTTCCGGGGCAGATGAACGGTCTTTTTACAGAGAATGAGATTGTGGCAAAGCTTGGGAAGTATTCGTGTATCGCACTCGGTGCGCTCGATAATAAAGCAAACGGACTGCACCAGCTGGGAAGCTATGGTATTCACTGTCAGAGTGTCAGCCCATACAATAACAGCTTTGAGCTTTTGATAAAGGATTTAAAGCGCTATAAGAAAAACGGCTACAGAGTCATTCTTTTATCCGGTTCAAGGACAAGGGCAAAGCGGCTTTCAGAGGATATCACAGATCAGGGAATCACATGCTTTTATACTGAAAACTACGACCATGAGCTTTTTGAGGGGCAGATTATGGTCTGCTACGGCAAGGTGAGAAGAGGCTTTGAGTATCCTATCCTAAAGTTTGCCGTGATTACGGAGTCAGATATTTTTGGGGCGCAGCAGAAGAAAAAGAAGCGTCACCGCACCTATGAGGGTGAAAAAATACAGAGCTTTACCGATTTGTCGGTGGGGGACTATGTAGTGCATGAAAACCACGGACTAGGTATTTACCGCGGCATTGAAAAGCTTGAGGTGGACAAAAAGGTAAAGGACTACATCAAGATAGAGTATCAGGGTGGCTCCAATCTCTATATTCTTGCCACCCAGCTTGATATGATACAAAAATATGCCGGAAAAGATGCCAGAAAACCAAAGCTCAACAAGCTTGGAGGTCAGGAATGGACCAGGACGAAGAACCGTGTCAGAGGTGCGGTAAAGCAGATTGCAGGAGACCTGGTGAAGCTGTACGCCCAGCGTGAGCAGCAAAACGGATATGCCTTCGGCGAGGATACGGTATGGCAGAGAGAGTTTGAGGAGCTTTTTCCTTTTGATGAGACTGAGGATCAGATTCTTGCAATTGAAGCCACAAAGACTGATATGCAGAGCCATAAAATAATGGACAGACTGATTTGCGGTGACGTGGGCTACGGCAAGACTGAGGTTGCAATCCGTGCGGCCTTCAAGGCGGTGCAGGACAGCAAGCGGGTGGCATATCTTGCTCCGACAACCATTCTTGCGCAGCAGATTTATGATACGTTTTCGCAGAGGATGAAGGATTTTCCGGTGAATGTGGATTTGATGTGCCGTTTCAGAAGTCCGGCGGAGCAGAAAAAGACGATAGAGAAGCTTAAAAAGGGTGAGGTCGATATCATTATCGGAACACACCGCATACTCTCAAAGGATGTACAGTTTAAGGATCTGGGGCTTTTGGTAATCGATGAGGAGCAGCGCTTCGGAGTGACTCACAAGGAGAAGATTAAGCATATGAAGGTCAATGTCGATGTGCTCACACTGACCGCTACACCGATTCCGAGGACACTCCACATGAGTTTAATCGGCATAAGGGATATGAGCGTGCTTGAGGAGCCGCCGATGGACCGTGTACCGATTCAGACATATGTCATGGAGTACAATGATGAGCTTGTCAGAGAGGCGATAAACAGGGAGCTTGCCAGAAACGGACAGGTGTACTATGTGTACAATAAAGTGCGCGACATAGCGGACATAACGGCAAAGCTGCAGGAGCTGGTGCCGGATGCGACTGTTGCATTTGCGCACGGACAGATGAAGGAGACGGAGCTTGAGCGCATCATGTACCGTTTCATCAATGGTGAAATAGATGTGCTTGTATCCACGACCATTATAGAGACCGGACTTGACATCTCAAACGTCAATACAATGATTATACACGATGCGGACAACATGGGACTTTCACAGCTTTATCAGCTCCGCGGACGAGTCGGCAGATCTAACCGTACTGCGTATGCATTTCTCATGTACAGGCGCAACAAGATGTTAAAAGAGGTGGCAGAAAAGCGTCTTGCAGCGATAAAGGAGTACTCAGACCTTGGCAGCGGCTTTAAGATTGCCATGAGAGACCTTGAAATCCGCGGTGCGGGCAATCTGCTCGGCGCGGAGCAGAGCGGACATATGGAGGCAGTGGGCTATGATTTGTACTGCAAGATGTTGAGCGAGGCTGTAAAAGAGGCAAAGGGCATCGAGGATATCAGTGACAAATTTGATACGACCGTGGATATTGTGACCGATGCTTATATTCCGGCAGGTTATATTGCAAATGAATTCCAGAAGCTGGATATATACAAACGTATTGCAGGCATAGAGACAGAGGAAGAGAAGGATGAGATGCTCGAGGAGCTCATAGACAGGTTTGGTGAACCACCAAAATCAGTGCTCAGCCTGCTTCGCGTGGCAAGGCTTAAGGCGCTGGCACATGCCGTATATATCACTGAGATAAAGCAGACCGGCTCACTGATAAAGCTTACCATGTTTGAGCGGGCAAGGATAAATCCGGAGAGGATACCGGAGCTTATTGCCCAGTATAAATCCTCACTCAAATTCAATATGGCAGAAAACCCATATTTCACATTTGATTTAAAAAATGGCAGCGTGGCAAAGAAGCGGGATGTGCTTGATGTGGTGGAGGAACTGATTTCGCAGATGCGTAAGGAACTGATTACGGCTGAATAGTTACCAGAATTTTGGAATCATGTAGCATATAGCATAGGAAACACCACATGCTTTACGCGAAATTGACGATAATTTACAAAGTTTAGAAAATGCTTGCCAGCAGGCCCGAAAAGCTCTATAATATACGAGCGATACTATACCAATTTTAAAGAGGATAGATACAATGAAAGCGAAAAAAGTAATAGCTATGTTATTAGCTGCAACACTCTCAGTTACAGCTTTTACAGGATGTGCAATAAATAAAACCGCAACAGTTGCGACATTAGATAAAGAGGATATCAAGCTTGGGCTTGTTAATTTTATGATAAGGTACCAGGAGGCCGGTTATGATGACATGTATATACAGTACATGGGCGAGGGCTACTGGGACAAGACAGTATCAGGCAATAATACTGTGCTTGAAACATGGAAGAAAAATGCTATCGAGGAGGCTCATGAGCTTTACACATTAAAGGCGCATCAGTCAGATTACGATGTAGAGGTTTCTGATGATGAGAAAAAGGAAATCAAAAAGGCCGCAGAGAAGTTTATGAAGGCAAATTCCGATGATGTGATAGACGAGATGAGTGCTACAGAGGAGATTGTCGAGGAATATTTAGAGCTTCGCCTCATAAAGAGTAAGATGTATGCTGCAATCATCAAAAATGCTGATTCAAGCGTGACGGATGAGGAAGCCAATATGGCTGCATACACCGTTGTGAAGCTTGATTACAAGGGTGCATATGACTCTAATTACCAGTATCAGACATATACAGATGAGCAGTCAGCACAGATAAAGGCACAGGCAGATGCAGTGGTAGAGGCGCTTGCAGGCGGATCATCCTTAGAGGATGCAGCCAAGGCAGCAGGCACTACAGCCACAACAGGCACATACGCCACATACGTTGATCCGGATGCGGAGAAGACAGATGATTCAGATAAGAAATCAGATGACACAGAGTCCACCGAGTCTAAAGAGAACTCAGAGTCATCGGACAGCAAGACAAAGGACAGTGTATACACTACAAACAATCTTGATCAGAGCGTTGTAGATGCACTCAATTCCCTTGAGGAGGGACAGACCTCAGACCTCATCACCACAGACAGCACTTACTATATCGTAAGGCTCGACAAAAAGACCGATGAGAAAGCAACAGAGTCAAACAGGAAGACTGTAAAGGGCAATAAAGAGGACAAATATTACAATGGCATCCTTTCAGGATGGCAGGATGATGAAAAATGGTCTGTAAAGCAGAAGCAGCTTGACAAGATCAAGATTCACAATTATTTTACTACTACCAAGAAGGACAAAAAGGCAGCAGACACAAGCGCTACAGAGAGCACACAGCAGTCAGAAAGCACCAATAGTACAGATACAGAGAATACTGAGGCAGTAGATGGAACAGAAAACTAATATCGTACTTATAGGCATGCCGGGAGTTGGAAAGAGTACCATAGGCGTAATACTTGCAAAGGTGCTGGGATATAGCTTCCTGGATGCGGATTTACTGATACAGGAGCAGGAGGGAAAGCTTCTGCGTGAGATAATTGAGGAAAAGGGCACGGACGGTTTTATAGAGGTAGAGAACCGTGTCAATGCCTCTATCAGGGCTGATAGGGCCATTATAGCTACAGGCGGTTCGGTGGTATACGGAAAAGAGGCCATGGAGCATCTTAAGGAGATAGGCAGAGTTGTGTATCTCAAGGTTTCTTATGCTATTTTGGAAAAACGACTTGCAGACATAAAGGGTAGAGGTGTAGTATTAAAGAAAGGGCAGACTTTAGAAACCCTTTTTGAAGAGCGCTCAAAATTGTATGAGCAGTATGCAGACATCGAGGTTTCCGAGGAGGGGCTTGATGTGGAGCAGACAGTAGAGAAGCTGGTGGAGGCACTTGAATTATAGTGCTTATTTATCGTGATATGATTAGATAATAGTAGCTGCTGCGTCATTTATTAAAAGCAGCACCGGCACAAATGGCGGCTTAAATACGTCGTCATAAATGAAATTTGTAGTTGGATGTATAACAATAGTGTAAATTGAGAATAGTATATTAGGAGGAAGTATACTCCTGAATTCATAGAGGTGGAATATGGAACAGTACGTAATCAAAGGTGGAAATCCTTTATACGGTGAAGTTGAAATTGGTGGAGCTAAAAATGCTGCACTTGCTATTTTGGCCGCTGCCATAATGACAGACGAGACTGTAACAATAGATAATTTGCCAAATGTAAGGGATATCAATGTCTTACTTCAGGCAATCGAAGAAATCGGCGCACATGTGGAGCGCGTGGATATACACAAGGTAAAGATAAACGGTTCATTTATCAGGGGCGTAAATGTCGATAATGAATTCATCAGCCGAATCAGGGCATCATATTATTTAATTGGTGCATTACTTGGAAAATACAAGCATGCAGAGGTTGCGCTTCCGGGAGGCTGTGATATCGGAAGCAGGCCGATTGACCTTCATATGAAGGGCTTCCGCTCCATGGGAGCAGACATAGACATAGCTCATGGCCTTGTCATCGCCAGGGCAAAGGAGCTTAAGGGCACACACATATATATGGATAAGGTTTCTGTAGGTGCCACAATCAATATTATGATGGCTGCAGCCATGGCAGATGGCAAGACTGTTATCGAGAATGCGGCTAAGGAGCCTCATGTTGTTGACGTGGCAAACTTCTTAAACAGCATGGGAGCAAATATCAGGGGCGCAGGAACCGATGTCATCAGAATTGTAGGTGTGGAGAAATTACATGCTACAGAGTATTCTGTCATTCCGGATCAGATTGAGGCCGGTACATTCATGTTTGCAGTTGCGGCAGCAGGAGGCAACGTGCTGGTAAAGAATGTCATTCCAAAGCATCTTGAGGCCACCACAGCAAAGCTGTTGGAGGTAGGCTGCCAGGTAGAGGAGTTTGATGACTCAGTCAGAGTAATATCAGACGGACATTTAAGGCATACACAGGTCACAACACTTCCATATCCGGGCTTCCCGACAGATATGCAGCCACAGATGGCGGTGCTTTTGGGTATCGCTGAGGGCACCAGTACAGTGACAGAGAGCATATTTGAGAATCGTTTCAAGTATGTTGACGAGCTCACCAGAATGGGAGCTGATATAAAGGTAGAGAGCAATATAGCAATCATAAGCGGCGTGAAAAGATACACAGGTGCCAGAGTGAATGCACCTGACCTAAGAGCAGGAGCTGCACTGGTTATAGCAGGTCTTGCAGCAGAGGGCATCACAGTGGTTGATGATATCTACTATATCCAGAGAGGCTATGAGGCACTCGAGGAGAAGCTTACAAAGATTGGTGCAAAGATTGCCAGGGTAGAGGATGAGAAGGAGCTTCAGAAGTTCATACTCAAGGTATCGTAATAGATATATACGTAAAGCATGAAATGTAAACACAATATAAATGCAATATATAAAATAAGAACCGGCAGCATCTTACTGTAGATGCACGGTTCTTATTTTTGGTTATTTTATAATTTTTTTGAGTAACTACTCCGTAATCCTTTTGATTATAAATCGGCTTACATCACAGATTTGATGAAAAACTCGCGGTTTGTGGACAAATCAAGTATACTGCCGTCATCAAAACGTACAATAGGGCGTGACAGTTCATGTGGGTTGAGCATCACAATATTACAGAACCGGCTGTCGTTGAGCATTACACGGTTGCTCTGGTATGTGGTAGCAAGCTTTTTCAAAAACAAAAGCAGGAACTTTGTATTGTACTTTGTAAAACCTTCACTCTCAAAGCTTGATATGACAGCGAACGGACAAAGTGGTGCGCGATAGCGTCTGGCGGCAGTCATGGCATCATATACATCGGCGATGGCTGTTATCATGGCAAAGTCGTCAATCAGTGAGCTGTCAAGCTGTGAAGGATAGCCTGAGCCATCACAGCGCTCATGATGCATGAGGGCTGTGCGCTTTATTCTGGAGTCAATCTGCAGATCCCTAATCAAATCAAAACCAAACTGTGGGTGCTTTTTTATGAGCGCAAATTCTTCATCTGTGAGCTTGTCAGGCTTGTTTAGCACATCATCGGGAATCTTGCATTTACCGATATCGTGAAGTACTCCTGCGATAGTAAGCGTATTCACATCTGTCTTTTCCATATGAAGCCATCGTCCGATCATCCTTGTAATAAGCCCTACATTCAGACAGTGTGAGTACAACGGGTCTGCAATGGTGCGCATGTTGTAGAGCATGTCAAATGTCTCGATTGTAGTGCCGCACGATGAGGAAAGGTCAATGACAGCAGTAAGAAGCGCAGCCTCATCAAAGGATTTTTCGCCGGCACAGATTTTGCCAAAGGTATCCTTGATTTGATTTATACAAGTGATGTATTTGAGCTGGAAGCCTCGGAACTCTTCTGAGGCCTGAACACGCTGGATGTTGGTCACCATCTCATGTGCGCGGGTTTTGGGTACAGGTTTTACCTTGTCTCGCTTCGCTGTATTTTCGCCGGCTTGCGGTGCTGCTGCATAGGATGGGTTTTGAATTGAGATGCTGCCTACCTTATATAGCTTCATTTTGTTGATGAGCTGACGGGTGAGTGGTGTGCCGGGCAGTGCAAGTATCTGCCCCAGAGGGGTCTTTATCGGTTCTGCTGCCACCATACCAATCTGCGCATCTTTTATGCTGATTTTAATCATGAGTTACTCCAAAAATTTATTTTGATATTGTGTGTTTAGTACTATAAATACAAATTTAAGTATAATTACAAAAATTATGAAAGTCAATAAAGGAAGAAAGAATAATTGCATAAAATAGCTTATAAATAATGAATAGGGTATCGAAAATGGATTATTGATAAATCTGTATCGAAAATGATACTTGACATATATATCATGTGGTAGTAATATAGCTGACAGAGATTTGAAAAATTCTATATTGTAACTTCTCTTATTCAGAGTGATGGAGATACAAAGGATCTATGAAGTCACGGCAACCCCGTTAGAAAACAGGAAGGTGCCAACCTGAGCGAGTAATCGAACAATAAGAGGATTTTTATTATCTTAATTTTAATCCACTTATTTGCAGTAAGTGGTTTTTTTATTGGAAAAATATTGGTCACATAGTATGAAAGGAGCAACAGATAATTAATGGAAAAATTATTATTTACATCAGAATCAGTAACTGAGGGACATCCGGATAAGCTTTGCGATGCAGTATCAGATGCCATCCTTGATGCATGCATACAGCAGGACCCGATGAGCCGTGTCGCATGTGAGACAGCAAGCTGTACAGGCTTCATCCTTGTAACAGGAGAGATTACCACAAAGGCACAGCTTGATATTCCTGCAATCGTCAGAAAAACAGCACTTGAGATCGGATATGATGACGGAAAGAAGGGACTCGACGGAAACTCATGTGCAGTAATGGTTTCAATCGACAAGCAGTCTGCTGATATCGCCATGGGAGTTGACAAGGCACTAGAGGCAAAAGAGGGCGACCTTACAGACAACCTCGACACCGGAGCCGGAGATCAGGGAATGATGTTTGGATATGCTACAAATGAGACTGAGGAGTACATGCCATACCCAATCGCACTCGCTCACAAGCTTGCATTCCAGCTCACAAAGGTTAGAAAAGACGGCACACTTACATACCTTCGTCCGGACGGAAAGACACAGGTTTCAGTAGAGTATGATGAGGCAGGAAAGCCGGTAAGACTTGAGGCAGTTGTACTTTCAACACAGCACGACGAGGATGTTACCCAGGAGCAGATCCATGAGGACATCAGGAAATATGTATTTGATCCAATTCTTCCAAAGGATATGATTGATGCTGAGACAAAGTTCTTTATTAATCCTACAGGACGTTTCGTAATAGGTGGACCACACGGAGATGCAGGTCTCACCGGTCGTAAGATTATCGTAGACACCTACGGTGGATATGCACGTCACGGCGGCGGAGCTTTCTCAGGAAAGGACTGTACAAAGGTAGACCGTTCAGCAGCATACGCAGCACGTTACGTAGCAAAGAACCTTGTAGCAGCAGGATTTGCTGACAGGTGTGAAATTCAGCTTTCATATGCTATCGGTGTTGCACAGCCAACATCTATCATGGTTGATACATTCGGCACAGGAAAGCTTGCAGATGACAGAATCGTTGAAATCGTAAGGGAGAATTTCGACCTTCGTCCGGCCGGAATAATCAAGATGCTTGACCTCAGAAGACCTATCTACCGCCAGACAGCAGCATACGGACACTTCGGACGTACAGATATCAAGCTGCCTTGGGAGGCACTTGATAAGGTTGAGGACCTCAAGAAGTATCTCTAAACAAAGTCCTATATATATTAGAAAGAATTTAGAGAAAATTTAGACAGAAGTTATCGGATATATGATATAATTAAGTCATGGGACTGACATTGAGTCGGTTTCCATGGCTTTTTATTATATGATTAAAGGGTCAAAAGGTATCATCGATATATATGATTTAGTTGTAAGTGATTTATCAAATAATGATTATAGTGTTTTAAAATAACCGTAGGATTTTCAGTCCGCATACTGAAGTAATGTGGAATGCGCGAATAATAAAACTATAAATATGTCTATAGATGTATGATAACGAATAAATTTTCAGGAGGAACGGATATGAGCAGAATTTTGATAGTAGAGGACGAGGTTGCAATTGCTGATCTTGAGAAGGATTACCTGGAGCTGAGCGGCTTTGAGGTAGAGGTGGAGAATGATGGCACAAGCGGTCTCGCAAGGGCTTTGGCGGAGGATTTTGATCTGTTTATTCTTGACCTTATGCTGCCTGGCATTGATGGCTTTGAGATTTGCAAACAGATTCGTGAGAAAAAGAACACACCGATACTCATGGTTTCAGCCAAGAAGGATGACATAGACAAGATAAGAGGACTCGGACTCGGCGCAGATGATTATGTTACAAAGCCATTTTCACCATCAGAGCTTGTTGCCAGAGTAAAGGCTCATCTGGCAAGATATGAGCGCCTCATCGGAAGCGCCACACCTGAAAATGACATCGTTGAGATTCGTGGCATCAAGATTGACAAAACAGCCCGCCGTGTGTGGGTAAACGGAGAGGAAAAGCAGTTTACCACAAAGGAATTCGACCTGCTCACATTCCTTGCGGAAAATCCAAACCATGTATTTACCAAGGAGGAACTCTTCAAGGAAATCTGGAATATGGATTCAGTAGGAGATATCGCGACAGTCACTGTTCATATCAAGAAGATTCGTGAAAAAATCGAGATGAACACTGCAAAGCCACAGTATATTGAGACTATTTGGGGCGTGGGATACCGCTTTAAGCTGTAGTGATTTTTAAAAAATATAGTAGATATTGTAGTATTAATAGGACATATCAAATTCAAATGCGAAAGGATATGTCCTTGTTGTATATATAAAGTGGCTTATTAATTTATTCAAATGGAGAATACTATGAAGATAAAAACAAAACTTGCTATATCATTCTGCATAATTATTTTTGTGCCTGTTGTGCTCACCAGTATAGTGCTTGTGGGTTTCAATAAGATTCAGCTAAAGGCCATAAACAAGACATATGGCATGGAGGATGCGGGCATGCTCGCGCTCACTGACACGGTGCAGTTTCTGAACAAGGTGACAGGGCGCACATATGATGAGCTCGAGAAGACATCGCTCATAGAACCATCCAGGCTTCTTGATAGTGATTATCTGACTAAGATAAATAAGAAGCTGGAGAAGAAGTATTCATATCTCATAGTGAAAAGTGAAGGAGAGCTCATTTTCAATGGTGGAATTGACAATGATGATATTTTGAGAAAGCTTCCGCGAATATCCAATAAGCAGAGCAGCTCTGATGTGAGCAGCTATATGGACAGTGATGACAAGGTGCTCATAAAGCAGCTTAATTTTCGTGACAGTGATGGTGACGAGGAGAGTCTTTATATAGTGACATCAACCGCGTGTGTGATCCCTGAGGTCAGGACTGTTTTGATAGAGGGAGCATTTGCACTTGTATTGATACTTCTTACTACGGCTGCCATGCTTATAGTGTGGATATACAGGAGTATCATCACACCGATAGAGAGGCTGCGTATTGCCGCTGAAAATATCAAGGATGGCAATCTGGACTTTGAGCTTGAGACGAGTCCGAGCGACGGAGAGATTGGCGAGCTGTGTACTGCGTTTGAACAGATGCGTGCCCGCCTCAAGAAAAA
>ERZ1023965.236-NODE-236-length-10669-cov-6.044281_pt1 | contig 10669 bp, 11 predicted proteins | sample MGYA00380428_ERZ1023965 | MGnify/ENA primary metagenome ERZ1023965 (study PRJEB33179, sample SAMN07449054) | human gut metagenome | biome: Human-gut; feature: Human associated habitat; material: Faeces | host: Homo sapiens | place: India:Kasaragod | collected...
TATTATCCAATATTATTGAGAACTCCGACAACCAGCTCGTCTACAATTATTGCTGCACGCTCTATTATATCCAGGTGTCGAACTGTCACCGGATCAAAGCTTCCCGGATAAATTCCTACCTTCATATTGTATCTCCTATGCACGCTTTATGAAAACATGCTTGTTTGTCTTATAAATTTTTTCTTTGACTATCTCATAGCCAAGCTCTGTGAGATAATCAAAATCAGTATCGTTTGAAGCCTCAACCACGATAAGTGTATCATCCTTTAATATATCGCTGTCCGAAAGTGTAATAAGCACTTCCTTTTCAAGCTCCTTATTGTATGGCGGGTCCATAAACACGATATCAAATTTGTATTTGCCCTCAAGAGTACGTACTGCCGTGACAGCATCCGTCATCATAAGCCTTGAGACTTTATCAAACTTTGTAAAATGGATATTGTCCTCGATGCATGAAGCAGCTTTTCTTGAATTTTCCACAAATACAGCATAGGCTGCACCGCGGCTTAACGCTTCAAGTCCTATCTGTCCGCTTCCCGCAAACAGATCTAAAAAATATGCTCCGGGAACATCAAACTGCATGACATTAAAAAGAGTCTCCTTCGTCTTGTCAGTAGTCGGTCTTGTATCTTTTCCCTCGATAGTCTTTAGAGGGAGGCTTCTCGCCGTTCCTGCTATTATTCTCATACTGTTCTCCCTGTTATAGTCTATTTCTGGTCCTTTAAGACGTCCTTATTCTTTGCAATATAGTCAATAAGTGAAACAACTGTGAGCACAAGTGCCACATAAATGAGGATTGTTCCAAGGATATTTAACCAGCCAAGCTGCAGATTGATATTAAAAATAATAACAATAACCATAAGCATCTGGAAGGTTGTCTTAAATTTTCCCCAGTAGCTTGCTGCAATGACAATTCCATTGTCTGATGCAACGAGTCTGAAGCCGCTTATGATAAACTCTCTTGCAATGATAATAAGCACAACCCATACAGGGATGAGCTTTAAATCAACAAGGCATATCATTGCAGAGCATACAAGGCTTGTCTGCAAGCGGATCCATAAACTTGCCGAAATTGGTAACAAGATTGTATTTTCTTGCAATTTTTCCGTCAGCCATATCGGTCAGACTTGCAATGATAAATATCGCAAGCGCTATATAATTTCCGTATCCGTCAAAAAACGGTGAAATAAGGAAAAATACAAAAAACGGAATAAGTATCACTCTTAAGATTGTAAGTTTGTTTGGTAAATTCATTTTACAAGTTCTCCTATCAAATCATATTCATACGCACCCGTCACCATAACCTTGCATATATCACCGGTCATAAGTGTCTCATCAGTGTTGATGAATATATATCCGTCAACATTCGGTGCATCTCTGTATGTACGGCCGATATAAGCATTTTCATCAGCCACCTTGCCCTCTATGAAAACATATAATTCTTTACCCTTTAGTGTCTCATTTTTATCAAAAATGACCTCTTCCTCAAGCTCCATGACATCTGCCTGCCAGTCAGCCTTTATATCCTCATCTATCTGATCAGGCATTGCAGCTGCCTTTGTGCCCTCCTCCGGGGAATACGTAAAGGCTCCCAGACGGTCAAACTCCATATCATTTACAAACTGCATAAGCTCCTCGTGATTATCCTGTGTCTCACCTGGGAAGCCACATATAAGTGTGGTCCTTAGTGTGATATCAGGTATTCTCTCACGCAGCATTCTGATACGCTCCATAAGCTCAGCCTTTGTTGTTTTTCTGCCCATGCGCCTTAAAATATCGTCATTGCAGTGCTGGATTGGCATATCCAGATAATGGCATACCTTCTCATCCTTTATCATGGACTCTATAAGCTCATCGTATATCTCCTCAGGATAGCAGTACATAATCCTTATCCAGAACAGTCCGCTTATCTTGTTGAGCTCATCCAAAAGCTTATGAAGTGACTTCTCACCATACAAATCCACTCCGTAAAGTGTGGTCTCCTGGGCAACAAGTATAAGCTCCTTTGCCCCCTGCTCCACAAGGCTCTTCGCCTGCTCAATCAAATCCTCCATCGGCACACTTCTGTAACGGCCTCTGACTGAAGGAATGACACAGTAGGTACAGTTTTTATTGCAACCCTCTGCTATCTTAAGGTAAGCGAAATGCCCTCCTGTGGTGACAATACGCTTTGTCTTTATGCTGGGAAGTCCCTCTAAGGTGTGCAGATTGCTGTATCTGTGTTTTTCAAGTGTCTCATGGACAGCTTCAACTATAGTATCATATGAATTGGTGCCAAGTATGGCATCAACCTCTGGGATTTCCTTAAAAATCTCATCCTTGTATCTTTGTGCCAGACAGCCTGTCACAATAAGTGATTTGCATTTGCCTGTCTCCTTATACTGAGCCATCTCGAGAATTGTATTGATACTCTCCTCCTTTGCATCACCTATGAAGCAGCAGCTGTTTACGATAATGATATCAGCCTGCGTCTCATCATCGGTCATCTCAATGCCGTCATTTGCAAGCATGCCTATCATATACTCTGAATCCACAAGGTTTTTATCGCATCCAAGCGAAATAAATAATAATTTCATAGTACCTCTCAAATGTAAGTATTAACAATTAAAGGGAAAGACAAAACAGCCTTTCCCCTCCTAGATTAAGCCTCTTCGCCTTCGTTTAAATCCTCATCATCTGAGACGATTCTGACAGCTCCCGTGTACAGCTCCTCTACAGCAATAGATAATGGCTTATTGCACTTAGGGCGTGCGATAAGCGGTTCTGCACCATCAATAATCTGGCGTGCACGCTTTGCTGCAGCAATAACGATAGAATAACGGCTGTTTACTACCGGCTCTTCACCTATCTCTACATTGTTGTTTACTACCTTCATTAACTCTACATACGATGGATGTATCATATTATTTATCTCCTTTCGAAAAGCTTAAAAGCTCTTTTCTCATTTTATTTATAAAATCTATATTTGATGATACCAGATAATCCTGATTCTTTTTTGTGTCGTCAGAGCTGTGGATGATATCATTCACAAGCTCTACACAATCGTCAAGCTTATCATTTACCACTAAATAATCATATTTCTCTATGCCTAAAGACTCCTCATATGCTCTTGAAAGTCTCTGTGCACAGACCTCTTTTGTCTCTGTGCCTCTTCCTACAAGCCGGTCCCTAAGCTCATCTGCACTCGGCGCTGACACAAACATAAGCACCGTATCAGGAAACTGCTTCTTTATCTTTAAAGCTCCCTGGATTTCTATCTCAAGAATCACATTCTTTCCGGCGCTAAGCTGCTCATTGACATATGACTTTGGTGTGCCGTAGTAATGATCTACATACTTGGCATACTCAAGCAGTCCATCTGCCTTTATCATCTGTTCAAATTCTTCCTCTGAGATAAAAAAATACTCTCTGCCATGCTCCTCACCCGGCCTTGGACCTCTGGTCGTGGCTGATACGCTCAGTGCATAATCATCACCATGCTTTGCCATAAGCTCCTTCATGATAGTACCCTTTCCGGAACCCGAAAAGCCTGAAAAAACAACTAATTTTCCTGTGTTACTCATCACAATCTCCTAAAATTACTCAATATTTTGAATCTGTTCCCTGACCTTTTCTATATCAGTTTTAAGACTGATGCCTGTGTCAGAAATCTTAAGATCATTGGACTTTGAAAGGATGGTATTCGCCTCACGGTTCATCTCCTGTGCTAGGAAATCAAGCTTTCTTCCCACACTGCCACCGGCATTTAACGAATCCTTCATGGAAAGGATATGGCTTTTGAGCCTGACTGTCTCCTCATCCACACAGATCTTGTCCGCAAAAATAGTGACCTCCTGGGCTATTCTTGAATCATCAAGCTGATTGTCTGCAAGCAGCTCTCTTAGCTTTTCCTCAAGACGCGCACGGTATTCGACAATAATCTGTGGCGAACGCTCCTCAATGAAATCAACATATGATACCATATTATCGAGCTTTTCGCAAAGGTCTTTTTTAAGATTTTCTCCCTCGCGCACGCGGCTTTCAACAAATGGCTCAAATGCACCGCGAAGAGCCTTCTCAAGACTGCTCCACAGCTCATCCTCATCTACAGGCTGCTCCTCCATCGCAAATACCTCCGGATATCTCGACAGCGTGCTCACTCTTATATCATTCTCCAGTCCGAATTCCTCCGCCATCTGATTCAGATACTTAAGATATTCTCCCGCGAGAGCCTTATTATACTGCAATGAGAGATTATTTTCTGTAAAATCCTCATATGTGATATAAATATCGACCTTGCCACGCTCTATGTACTCCTTAAGCAGAGTCCTTATTGCACTCTCGAAGAAATTAAGCTTTTTAGGCATCTTGATATTGACATCCAGATATCTGTGATTTACAGATTTTACCTCAACTGTAATCTTACGGCTTGCATCTGCGTACTCGTATCTGCCAAAGCCGGTCATACTTTTAATCATAATTTTTCCTTTCGCATATGCATAGATGAGTTTATTATATAACTCCTTGAGATTTTCGTCAAATATATTATAATATAAATATTCATGATTATAAATATTCAGCAGCTTAGAATATTTATAGGAAATAAGGAGGAACATCATGGCTTTAGACGGAATAGTCATTTCAAATATAGTTGCAGAGCTAAACAGCACGATACTAAACTCAAAAATCAGTAAAATCGCAGAACCTGAGGCAGATGAGCTGCTTCTTACCCTAAAGGGACCAAACGGCTCGTTCAGGCTTTCGATGTCTGCAAGTGCATCGCTTCCATTCATCTACCTGACATCCACAAATAAGGTAAGCCCTCTCACTGCCCCTACATTTTGCATGGTTTTAAGAAAGCATATAGCAAACGGACGCATCACAAAGATTTACCAGCCGGGCATGGAGCGTATCATAAACTTTGAAATCGAGCACTTAAACGAGATGGGCGATCTATGCCACAAGGTGCTTATTATCGAGCTGATGGGCAAATATTCAAACATCATCTTTACCGACTCCGATGGTACGATAATAGACAGTGCCAAGCGTATTCCCGCATCCGTAAGCTCTGTGCGTGAGGTGCTTCCTGGCAGAGCCTACACCATCCCCGCGACACAGGAGGATAAATATAATCCTCTGACTGTAGATTCGAAGCAGTTTGTGGATATTATATCAGCAAAGCCGCTTACTGTTTCAAAGGCTATCTACTCATCCTTTTCCGGCATCAGCCCTCTTGTGGCAAATGAGCTGGCTCATCGGGCAGGCCTTGACGCGGACTCCCCTGTAGCTGCCTACTCACACGATGAGCTTTTGCACCTGGGAAGCAACTTCACATGGATGATGGAGGACATAAAAAATAATCGTTTTACGCCGAATATCGTGCGTGACGGCAATGAACCAAAGGAATTTTCTTCAATAGAGCTGACTCAGTATAGCGATTTAACGGTCACAAAATATGAATCCATATCAGAGGTTTTAGAGCTTTACTACTCTGAGAGAAACACCTATACACGTATACGCCAGAAGTCAGCCGACCTGAGAAAACACGTAAATACTCTCCTGGAGCGAAACCAGAAGAAATATTCCCTGCAGATGAAGCAGCTTAAGGACTCCGAAAAACGCGAAAAGTACAAGGTGTACGGCGAGCTTATCAACGCATTCGGCTATGGACTTACACCGGACGACAAGTTTCTTGAAGCAGCAAACTATTATGATGACAACAAAATCATCAAAATCCCTATCGACAACACAAAAACTCCTGCCGAGAACGCGCAGAAATACTTTGACAAATACGGAAAGATGAAACGTACTGCCGAAGCATTGAACGAGCTGATTCTTGAAACAAAAGGTCAGATAGACCATCTCGAATCAATTCAGAATTCACTGGATATCGCTTTAAGTGCTGACGACCTCGTCCAGATAAAGGATGAACTGATAGAATACGGTTTTATCAAAAAAGGAAAGGGTTCAAAGAAACAAAAGGTAAAGAGCAAACCCTTCCACTATATCTCATCAGACGGCTTTGATATGTACGTTGGCAAAAACAACTACCAGAACGATGAGCTCACCTTCAAGCTGGCAACCGGAAACGACTGGTGGTTCCACGCCAAGGGCATGCCAGGCTCACATGTCATTGTAAAAGCTGAAAACAAAGAGCTGCCGGACAGCACCTTTGAAGAGGCCGGCAAGCTCGCAGGCTACTACTCAAAGGGCAAAAATGCCGACAAGGTAGAGATAGACTATCTGCAAAAGAAAAATGTCAAAAAGCCAAACGGTGCCGCAGCCGGCTTTGTCGTGTATTACACAAACTATTCTCTCACGATTCACCCGGATATATCCGATATCAGGCAGATTGAGTAAGCAGATTATACTTATTTCATAACAATTTCATAACCATTCCAAAACGCTTAAAGTAAAAAAGCTGATATACACATGCATAGTCATGCATGCTATATCAGCTTTTATTTTAGCCATTTAAGCTCATCACAGATTCATTCTCTTTAATTGTTCTTTTGCAAATTCATCCATTTTCTTTTTCAGTATTCTGTTTTCCGGTGTACAAAGCGCCGGGTCTGCTTCAAGCACCTCATCCACCATCTCAGATGCTTCCTTTAGCACATCGCTGTCCTGATACACATCCGCAAGTGCAAACGCAAGGTCTCCACTCTGCCTGATTCCAAAGAAATCCCCGGGACCTCTGAGCTTTAAATCCTCACTTGCTATATAAAAGCCATCATTTGATTTATTTAGTATCTCCAGACGTTTTTTTGATTTCTTTGAATTTGACGAATTGATGAAAATGCAATACGACTGTGCATCCCCCCTGCCTACACGGCCTCTTAGCTGATGAAGCTGTGCAAGTCCAAACCTGTCTGCATTCTCTATCATCATGACAGTTGCATTGGGCACATTTACACCAACCTCCACGACTGTTGTGGACACAAGCACCTGCGACTCATTATTTGCAAAGCGCTGCATCACCTCATCCTTTGCCTTGCTCTTCATCCTGCCATTAAGCACATCTACAGTGATATCCTTTGGCAGTGCCGCTTTAAGCACATTTGCATAGTCTGTGACATTTTCCCCTTCCGAGTTTTCGGTTTCCTCCACAAGAGGGCATATAACATACGCCTGATGGCCGGCTCTCACCTGTTCCTCGATGAAGCTGTAGGCCTTTGGCCTGAATGCCGTGCCAACCACACAGTTCTTGATCGGAAGCCTCTTTGCCGGCACCTCATTTATGACAGAGATATCCATATCACCGTATATGATTATTGCTAACGTACGCGGTATCGGAGTGGCACTCATCACAAGTATATGTGGCTTTCTTCCCTTATCCGAGAAGCTCTCTCTCTGCTTCACGCCAAATCTGTGCTGCTCATCTGTGATAACAAGCGACAGATTGGAAAAATCCGCTTTCTCCTGTATGAGCGCATGAGTGCCTATAATAAGCGCATTCTTCTCGTTTTCAAGGCGCGCATAGGCTTCTCTTTTCTGCTTTGCCGTCATGGAACCGGTAAGAAGCACAACAGGACTGTCAAGTCCAAACTGACCAACCAGTGAGCAAAACGTCTCATAATGCTGGTTTGCAAGCACCTCCGTCGGAGCCATAATTGCAGACTGATAGCCACATTTTGACGCCCACGCCATAAGAAGAAAAGCAACAATCGTCTTTCCTGAGCCCACATCGCCCTGAATAAGCCTCTGCATCACATAAGGGCTTTTAATATCCTGCTTTATCTCATCTATTGTCTTCTTCTGCGCGCCTGTCAGCTCATACGGAAGCTTCTCAATCAGTCCGTCTATAAAAGCATCATCCGTAAACTCAAACTCATTTTTGTCCTTCTGCTGCTTTTTATTCTGATACCGCATGCCCATGATAAAGAGAAAAAACTCATCAAAAACAAGCCGTCTTCTTGCCTCCACAAGCGCGTCAAAGTCATCAGGGAAATGTATCTGCTTCATGGCATAATTATACTCGCAAAAGCCGTATCTGTGCCTTATATCCTTAGGCAGATAATCTGACAGCAGTGTATCATGTGACAGAGTCTCCTTTATCGTCTTCACTATCAGATTGTTTGTCACACCGCTTGTCACGGAGTACACAGGCTGCAGTGTATCGCGTATAGCCTCGTACTTTTGCACCTCATACACCACAGGCTGCTCCATGACATATCTGCCGCCCTTTGGCTTAATATGTCCGTAAAATATAAGATGTCTTCCCTGCACAAGCTGTGCCTTAAGGTATGGCATACGGTACCATACCAGCTGTATCATATGCCCGGGCGAGCCGATATCCTGCAATGTAATCTGCATTCTCGCTGTATTTTTCACTACAGGTGCCTTTTTAATCACAGCATGGATGGCATAGGTGCTGCTTACGTTTACATTATTCAGTTCATCAATATCCGTTATTTCCGGAAACTTTACATAATCCCGGGGAAAATGAAGGAGTATATCACCAACGGTGTATACTCCCATTTTAGCAAATGCTTTTTGTGTTTTTTCCCCGATTCCCTTAACCGCGGTAATCGGTGAAGCTATATCCATATTTGCTCCTAAATATAATAAATATCATTTATATTCTTTAAAAGGCTTTACTCTACAGAAATAACATAATAGTAGATTGGCTGTCCGCCATCGTTGACCTCAACCTCTACATCAGGATATTTCTCTTCGATTGCTGCCGCAAGCTCATTAGCTGAGTCCTCATCAGAATCACTTCCGAAATAGATGCTGACAATCGCTGATTCCTCATCTACCATGGCATCTACCATCTCAAGTGTGGTAGCCTTTAAGTCTGTTCCAACAGAAAGGATGCTCTTGTCTCCGATTCCCATGAAGTCGTTCTGCTTGATGGTTTTTCCGTCAATCTCAGTATCGCGGACTGCATATGTCACCTGTCCTGTCTTGACATTTTCTATCTCAGCCATCATCTGCTCTTTATTCTCCTCGGCACTGTGGTCAGGTATATAATTTACAAGCGCTGTGACACCCTGTGGGATAGTCTTTGTAGGGATAACAATAATCTGTTTATCCTCAACAAGGTCTACTGCCTGGTTTGCAGCCATGATGATGTTCTTGTTGTTTGGCAGGATAAATACTGTCTTTGCATTTACATGCTCGATAGCGTTGAGCATATCCTCTGTGCTAGGGTTCATGGTCTGACCACCCTCTATGAGATAGTCCACTCCAAGGCCTCTAAACACTTCATTCATGCCTTCTCCGATTGAAACAGATACAAAGCCCATTTCCTTTGCAGGCATGTTATTTGTCTTTTCATCAGCCTGAGCAGCTTCATAAGCCTCTTCCTCAGCCTTCTGCTGTGCTGCAAGCTTCTGTGAATCCTTGATGAGCTTTTCCTGATGCTCCTCACGCATATTGTCGATCTTTATCTTGCTGAGTGAACCGAAGGTAAGTGCCTTCTGCAGTGCAAGTCCAGGGTCGTTTGTATGTACGTGAGTCTTTACGATCTCATCGTCAGCTACAACGACTATAGAGTCACCGATTGACTCGAGGAATGCCTTGTATGCGTGCTCCTCATTGTCTGACATCGGCGCATTGAGTACAATAATAAACTCCGTGCAGTAACCAAACTTAATCTCTGCCTCTGTCTCAGCCGAAATCTTTGCAGGAGCTGCTCCTGTTGGTGCGCCCTCGATTGTATAGTCAATCTCCTTGCCGATAAGGGCATCATATGCTCCCTTTAATACCTGAACAAGTCCCTGTCCGCCCGAATCCACAACACCTGCCTGCTTTAATACAGGAAGCATCTCCGGTGTCTGGTCAAGCACATACTCAGCCTGCTTTATAACCTCTTCAACAAATGTGACAACATCCTCTGTTTCGTCTGACAGCTCCAGAGCCTTTTCTGCTGCGCCCTTTGCCACTGTAAGGATAGTTCCTTCCTTTGGCTTCATAACTGCCTTGTAAGCTGTCTCAACCGCCTTCTGGCATGCCTCACAAAGAATAGTGACATCTATCTCATCGTATTCCTTTATAACCTTGCAGAAGCCTCTGAAAAGCTGTGATAAGATAACACCCGAGTTTCCTCTGGCGCCTCTTAAAGAGCCTGATGAAATAGCCTTTGCAAGCTCTGCCATGGTAGGATTTGTGAGCGAGCTGACCTCCTTGGCCGCAGACATGATTGTCATTGTCATATTTGTTCCGGTATCACCATCCGGTACCGGGAATACATTCAGCTCATTTATCCAGTCATTCTTTGAATCAAGATTCTTGGCTCCCGCAAGAAACATCCTTGCAAGGAGCTTTGAATTAATGCTTGTGATCTCCACTTTTTGTAGTCCTCCTTAATCAATTACCCTTACGCCCTCAACGTAAATATTGATCTTTGCAATTTTCATTCCTGTAAATGACTCAACCTTGTACTTAACCGTCTCGATAAGATTGTCCGAAACAGTGCCGATTGAAATACCATACGCTACTATTACATGAAAATCAATGGTAATTTCGTTGTTCTCATCTACCTTTACATTTATTCCATGGTTCAGGTAATCTCTCTTTAAAAGCTTTACAAGACCATCCTTCATGTTGACCGCTGCCATGCCTACTATTCCAAAGCACTCTACCGCTACAGAGCCTGCATAGGTTGCAATAACATCTGTATCAATTAAAATTTGTCCATATTGGGTATCCATCAGTCCCTTCATAATATATACCTCCATCATAT